>OKXD01000080.1_pt1 | contig 44286 bp, 38 predicted proteins | sample 1607661 | NCBI WGS metagenome assembly OKXD01 (sample SAMN02674607, study PRJEB24791) | human gut metagenome, SKBSTL069 | isolation source: stool | host: Homo sapiens | place: USA | reverse complement strand
TGAATTGGCACAGATTGTTGCCCGCATGATGGCTCGTGAAGACCAGATGAATGCAGAACAGAGAGCGATGCTCGAAAAACTGGCAGGCGAATATGCTGACGAACTGGCAAACCTCGGCGTCCGCGTATCCAAACTGGAAAAGAAAGTCGGCAACCTTTACTGGTCCGGCGATGCACGCATGCAGTACCAGCACAACTTGGATATCATTGGTGGATTAACGGATGACAAAAAGAATATCATGAAAGATCGCAAGGATACATGGAAAGGCCGTATCAGAATCAATGCCAACGCGCAGGCAGGCGACAAAGTGATGGTTTCCGGTCGTCTGGTCAGCGAATTTGATTATCAGGACGGAGCAGGATCCATGGTAGAAATGGACCGTATCCATGCCCGTTACATGGCAAATGATGCCGCATACATCGACCTCGGACGTCAGGGCGTAGCTCTCGACCAGACCGGCGTATTCTGGGATGAAGACGCTCGTTTCGACGGTGTCGTAGCAGGCTATGACAACGGCAAAATCGGTCTCGAATTCGGCTATGGCCGTTTCCAGGACGCAATGCTGTATAACTTAGGCGAATTGAATCCGAAACTTGATATTTCTGCTGCTGAAGCATGGTACGGAAAAATTTCCGGCAATGCAGGCCCTGTAGGACTGTCCGGATTCTATTTGGAAAATAAGAAAGATTTCACACTTCAAAATGAATCCTTACGTGATACAAAAGTTTGGGGTGTCGGTGCCAACTTCGGATTTAACGGTGTAACCATCGACGGTGACTATGTAGAATCCCGTGGTAAATTAAACGGAAAGAATGAAAAGGCAAAACTTTGGACGGCAGGCGTCACCTTCGGTGAAGTGGATCTCGATAAACCGGGTTCCTTCATGATCGGCGCACACTATGTAGATGCAGAAGTCGGTTCTACCTGGTTAGGTTCCTCTGCACTTGACTTGACGGATCACCTTCTGTTTACAGTGGATGCAGACGTAACCTTCTGGCAGGCTAAAGCAGGGGTTGCTCTCCAGAAGAACCTCGAACTCGATGCTTACTACAGCTTTGCCGCTGATGTAAAGGGTGCTAAAGAAGATCCGAAAGATGTTTGGGGCGTTGAACTGAACTACGCATTCTAATCTGTCGGAGTGAGAAATAACAAAAAGACCTCGAAAGGGGTCTTTTTTGTTGCGTGAAATAAAAAATGTCTGCCTGTAAAAAAGAAAAGTACAAAACAGTATTAAATACCTGCCTGTCATTCTTGAACGCTCGTAAAAGGCGGTCGGGAATATCGTTATGAAAAAAGTACGGGGTAGAGTGAAGAATCTGGCAAAGGATACAGGTGTTAAATATGTTTTTCCGACAACCTATGCCGGATTCTTCGCTAAGAGGCACATGATGTTTTTTCTTCTGTCATCATTCCGATTCTATCCACCGCTCAAGAATGACGGCACGAGTGAATTGCTTTTCGGTGTGGTATTAACTACTTGCCTGTCATTCTTGAATGGTGGCAAAAGTGAAATGCGTTTTATAAATAGTATTAAACGGGAGTTGTCACAAAAAGGAAAGAATGCAAGTCTTTAAGCTGTCCCCGGATGACGGGAAGCAAGCGAACCACTTTTCGAGGAGCGAAGCGACGCTGTAAAAGTGAGTGAGACGCTTTGCCTTGGCTAAGGTGTCAGCAGAGCTAACGAAAGGGGCAAGTGTGAGCAGAAACAAAAAAAGCGGTTTTTACAGAACGGTATTACATTCTTGCCCGTCATTCTCGAACGAAGTGAAGAATCTGGCACAGGATACAGGTGTTAAATACGCTTTTTGCGATTATCCTATGCCGGATTCTTCGCTATCACTCATCATGCTGTGGTTCCGTTCTACTCATCTGCATATTTCCATCGCTCAAGAATGACGGCAGAGGTGAAATGCGTTTACGAGTGGATTAAAGGACTTTTGCACAAAAAATAAGTATACAAAACGCAAGCTGTCCCCACTTGTCGGGAAGCAAGCGAACCACTTTTCGCGTTGCTACGCTCCTAAAAACACAATTTGCTTGCCACCGTATTCGGGGGAAGCTGACACCAAGGAAAAAAGAAATTATAGTTTTTATGATTTAAATACGCTTTTAGCGATTATCCTATGCCGGATTCTTCGCTTCCTCTGACAATCTATTTTTTCTCTTATTACCATTTCGGTTCCGCCCGCCGCTCAAGAATGACGGCACGAGTGAATTGCTTTTTCCAACGGTATAAAATGACTTCTTATATAAAATAAAGAATAGGGAACTTAAGCTGTCCCCGGACACGGGGAAAGTGTCAGCCGCTAGGTTGATGAAAGGGGCAAGTGTGAGCAGAAACGAGAAAATGGAAATAAGTGTCAGCGGAATAGAAAATTTGAATAAGTAATGGAGAGTGTTTTAAAGGTCGTGGAATCAATAATGGTACTAAAAATGAAAAAAAGCATAATAAAAATGTAGAAATAGGGGAATAAGTAGACACAAAATCTTGATATATCTATTTTATATATGATAGAATTAGTTAAAATTATAGAAGGAGGGGAACATGACAAAAGACGAGATGAAAAAAGCCGTTTGCCTGGCCATTGATGAAGCGGCTGAAACGATTCGTCAGGCGGCGCTGGATATTGAAAGCGAGCCGGAGCTGGGATTCAAGGAAACGAAAACGGCGGCTAAGATAGAAGCGTATATGCGAAGTCTGGGATTGGAACCGCAAACGGGTCTGGCTCTTACGGGAGTGAAATCCAAAGTTCCCGGAAAAGATAAGGGACCGACGGTGGCGGTACTTGCCGAGCTTGATGCGGTGGGGACACCGGACAGTCCGAAAGCGGATCCTATGACAGGCGCCGCACACACTTGCGGACATTTTCTGCAAATGGCGTCTTTGCTGGCGGCGGCTACAGGAATTGTCAAGTCGGGTGTGATGAAAGAATTGACGGGGAATGCGGTCTTTTTTGCCGTACCTGCCGAAGAGTATGTGGAAATTGATTATCGCAAGCGTTTGAGGGAAGAAGGAAAGATTCATTTCATCGGCGGTAAAAGTGAGCTGGTGTATGAAGGACATTTTGATGATATTGATATGTCGATGATGATGCATTCCCAGGGAAATGCGCCGGAAAAAGCGGTGTTTATCGGGAAATCAAGTAACGGGTTTGTCGGTAAGACGGTAAAGTATGTGGGAAAGACGGCTCATGCGGCGAATGCGCCTCACGAGGGAATCAATGCGTTAAACGCGGCATGTTTGGGCATTATGGGGATTAATTCTCTTCGTGAAACGTTTAAAGAAGACGATATGGTCCGCGTCCACCCGATCATTACCAAGGGGGGCGATCTGGTGAATAATGTGCCGTCCGATGTGCGTATGGAACTGTATGTGCGGGCGAAAACCATGGATGCCATTGATAAACAGCATAAACGTGTGGATGCGGCGCTTACGGCGGGCGGTATGGCTGTCGGCGCGGAAACGGAAATTGAAACGCTCCCGGGCATGTTTCCCTTATCCTGCAGTGAGAGTTTGAATGAAATCTTTGTCAATAATATCAAGTCTGAAGCGCCGGATACGGAAATTAAAGAAGCCGGACATTTCACGGCATCAACGGATATGGGCGATATTTCCCATCTGATGCCGAGTATTCACCCGTTTATCGGCGGAGCGGACGGCGGACTTCATACGAAAGAGTTCTGTGTCACCGATTTCGAGGCGGCGGCACTTTCTCCGGGGAAAGCCTTTGCCATGAGCATCATCGACTTACTCTTTGAAGATGCAAAACTGGCGAAACATATATTGGAGAAAGAAAAGCCCATTTTGACGAAAGAAGAGTATCTGTCGAAGATGGACGGTTATTTTAAAAGTTAAAAAAGAAAGGAAGAGGGAGAGCAGATGAAAAACATCAAATTGCACTTGATCGTGCTGGTGCTGATTGTGGTGGCGGAGCTGATAGGAAATATCACAATCAGTGTCGGTATCGGCAAAATCGTACTTTTGCCGATGATGTATGCACTCATTATGGGAGTGCTCACAGCTCCGCGATTCACCAAAATTTCGAGTGAGAAAGAAATCCATGTAGCAAGCGGACTTTTAGGCGTCACACTGATGCTTCTGATGTCCCGTTACGGTACGCTGGTCGGACCGACATTGCCGAAAATTCTGGCGGCATCGCCGGCTCTGATTTTGCAGGAATTCGGAAACTTGGGGACTGTACTCATCGGTATACCGCTTGCCGTATTTATCGGACTCAAAAGAGAAGCGATCGGAGCGGCCCACTCTGTAGCCCGTGAACCGAATGTGGCACTCATCGGGGAACGGTACGGTCTGGATGCGCCGGAAGGACGGGGCGTCATGGGCGTGTATATCTGCGGCACCGTTATCGGAACGATTTTCTTCGGACTTATGGCGAGCATAGCCGCTTCTTATCTGCCTTTCCACCCGCTGGCATTGGCGATGGCGGCCGGTGTCGGCTCGGCAAGTATGATGACGGCGGCGGTAGGATCGCTTTCCGCCATGTATCCGCATATGACCGATCAGCTCGCGGCATTCGGGGCGGCAAGTAATATGCTTTCCGGTCTTGACGGATTGTATATGAGTATCTGGATGGCGCTTCCCATGTCGGAATGGCTCTACAGAAAATGTTACCGGATCAAATACGGTGAATATCCGCCTAAAGAAAAAGCAAATGATATGTTGGAAAAAGAGGCGGTAACGGAAGAGGAGGAGAAAAAATGAAACTGACGGAAATATTGCAAGTCCTCCTGATCACCGGTGCCATGTCGCTGGTAGCCAATGCAGTCGGCACAAATAACCAGCTTGCCCAGGCCATTCCGGGCATGTTGATTCTCATCGTCATCGCTTTTATCGGTATGTGGCTCGGCCGTGTTTTGCCCGGACATATTCCGGGAGCGGCTTACATCGTCACCTTGGGGTGTATTCTTACCTATCCGGGATTTCCGGGAAGCGATATCATCAATTTCTACGTCAAGCATGTAGGATTCCTTCAGCTTTGCACACCGATTCTTGCCTATGCGGGGATTGCCATTTGCAAAGACCTCGACGTATTTGCAAAAAGCAGCTGGAGAATCGTCCTCGTCAGTATCGTAGTATTTATCGGTACATACATCGGCTCTGCCATCATTGCCCAATTGATTTTAAAGAGCATGGGCCAGATTTAAGCAGTAAAAAAGCTGTCCTCATTAGGGGGACAGTTTTTTCATGCGTTTTTCATTGTAATTTTGAAGGAGAGAAAACCCCATGGATTTTATACATCAATGAACGGACTGTAAAAGAAAAATGGAAAAGACAAGTTGTCGAAAGGGCAAGCGTGAGCAGAAAGGCAAAAATGACGGTACATGTAAATTGCATTTTGCAAATGTTTTTTTCCATTCATCGGCAAAAGTTTTTGGAGAAAAGATGAAGTATACTTTTATGACTGCGAATTTTGGTACAATGAGAACAAAGAGTGGTTATATTTATAGGAGGATATATGCGGACACTTCGGGATGCGGTATATGGACTGGCTGTGGGAGATGCGCTGGGCGTTCCCGTCGAATTTGAAGAGCGGGACAGTTTCCATATAGAAACGATGATCGGGCACGGTACTCATGATCAAGAAGCAGGTACATGGTCAGATGATACCTCTCTGACACTGGCGACTTGCGACAGTTTGAAACTGATGGGAACCGTTGATTTGGAAGATTTGAGATGTTGCTTCACCGATTGGTATAAAGAGGGAAAATATACACCGGACGGAGAGGTTTTCGACGTAGGAATGACCACCGGAGCGGCGCTTGGCAGGGGAGAGGGGCTCGTCCATGAATTGTCGAACGGCAACGGATCTCTCATGCGAATCATTCCGCTTGCTTTCGTTCCCGATATCAAGGATGAGGAAATCCGGGAAGTGTCGGCGATTACACACGGTCACCGCATTGCTAAAACGGCCTGTGTGGTTTATGTCCATATAGCCCGGGCGCTTTTGGAGGGGAAGAATCTCAAAGAAGCGGTGATGGAAGTAGCGGATAAGGAAACGGCGAAAGAGCTTTTCGGATATCTTGCCGAAGTACCTGCATGGCCGAGGGAAAAGGTGAAAAGCAGCGGGTATGTGGCAGATACTTTGGAAGCTGCGATTTGGAGTCTGGCAAATGCTTCCGGCTTCAGAGAGGCGCTTATTTCGGCAGTCAATTTGGGAGATGATACCGATACGGTGGGAGCGGTTACCGGCGGTTTGGCAGGAATTATATACGGCTATGAATCCATTCCGAAAGAATGGATCGAAACGCTGAGAAGAAAAGATTTGATTGACGCTTATTTATTTTGAAACGGGCACAAAAAAAGAATGCCGCTATGGGGAAAGGGCATTCTTTTTGATTGATTTGTTTATTTTTCCAATGCTTTTTTGACCATGTTAGAGAAGCCTTTGCTTTTCCATAAATAAACGGCCACGGCGGAACCGAGGAAAGACTGTACGGTTTCAAAGGGAAGTTTCATGATGGCATATTCCCAGGTGCTGTATACATAAGCTTTGCCGAGAGTGTAGCCGACAATGGCAATTAATGCTCCGACAATAGAAGCGAGAATGACCATAGAATACCGTTCTTTTCCGTAATTCCGGGCAATGAGGGAAATGACAACGGAACGGATGCCGTGGGTAAAAAGGGAAACAAACATGGGGAGGGGATAAAAGAAAAAGTCCGCCAGGAACGCGCCGACGCCGCCGACGATGAAAGCACCGAGCGGATCAAGAGAGAGCGCGGCGGCAACGATGATGATGTCGTTCAAATAGATATGTCCTCCCGGAACGGGAACGCTGAAAGAGGATAAGAGAATATTAATCCCCATTAAGATACCGCATACGGTAATCCAGCGGACGTTATGAGTTTGTTTCATAGATGGTTTTGTCATGATAATCTCCTTTTTTTGATTTTCATATAATGTTATTATAAGGACAATCTGATAGTATATAAATTACCAAAATTGAAAATAAAAATATATTCAGAAGAGGAGATCCATGAAATATAATTTGTGTGACGGAACCCGTCAAAAGGCCTATATGCAGTTGTATAGGGAAGTCAGAGAAGATATTATCCGCGGGATTTATAAATACGGACAGAAGCTGCCATCGAAAAGACAGCTTGCCGACCGCACGGGCGTGAGTGTCATTACGGTAGAGCATGCCTATGATCTTCTCATGGAAGAGGGATACATTGATCCAAAGGAACGGAGCGGCTACTTTGTGGTGTATAAAAAAAGTGACGCCTATCCGGTCGCCCCGGTTGTTCGTGAAAAAATGATATTTCCTCGGGAAGAACGGAATCAAGAAAAAGAAGAAGTGTTTCCTTTTCCTGTGTTTGCCAAAACGGTGCGGACCGTCCTTTCCCGATGGGGAGAGAAATTGCTGCGGGCGTCTCCTCATGCGGGGATGCCTGAATTACGGGAAATATTATCGGAATATCTGGCAAGAAGCCGGGGGATTTCCGCTTTGCCGGAACAAATTTTTATCGGTGCCGGTGCGGAATATTTATACAGCCTTGTCGTGCAGATGATCGGAAGAAAAAAAATAGTGGCGCTGGAAGATCCCTGTTATGACATGATAAAAAAAGTTTACCGTGCCCAGGGGATTTTGACTGATCCGCTTCCTATGGGGAAAGACGGCATACGGACGGAAGCGCTGGAAAAAACGGAAGCGAAAGTGCTTCATGTAACGCCGTTTCACAGTTATCCCAGCGGAATCACCGCGCCTGCTTCGAAACGTCACGAATATGTGGCATGGGCGGAGTCGGGCAACCGTCTGGTGATAGAAGACGATTTTGATTCGGAATTTACCCTCTTGTCCAAACCGGAAGATACACTATATTCTCTCTCTTCGAAAGGGCATGTGATTTACATGAATACGTTTTCCAAGACGATTGCGCCCTCTCTCCGCATGGGATATGTGGTGATTCCGCCGGATAAATTGGAAGAGTTTAAAAATAAAGCGGGATTTTATTCATGCACCGTACCGGTTCTGGATCAGCTCGTCCTTGCCGAATGTATCGGGGACGGTCATTTTGAGCGTCATATCAACAGGATAAGAAGAAAACGGAGAAGAGAAATAAAAAAGAAATCGTAGAACAGATTGGCCGTAAAAAATGACATATGGGACAAGCCCTCTTTATCCGCAAAAAAAGAAGTGCTTCCGCGTAAGGAAAACACTTCTTTTTTAATGCCCCGGTACTTATATATCCATAAATTCTTTTAAATGATGTTTGTAGAAATGGAAAATTCCGTAAATATATTGCTGCTTTTTCAGTTGCTGTTCATTATAAAAATAGTCTTTGAACAGTTTGGTGCCTACGGCGAGGATACCGAAAGGCACGAAAAGAGCAAAGGCGGCCATGGATAAAATCGCCAGTACATCTTTTTCTTTTTTCTCGATATCTTCTCCCGACAAGTCGGTTTCTTCACGGAGCTTCAGCAGAAATTTTTTATAAGCGGTTCTGTCTTTGACCGGTGATTTCTCACAGACGAGAACGGCCCGGTTTTCCCGCCAGCCGTAGCAGATGCCGAATTCTTTATACTTGACGGTGATTTGAGGGAGAAGCGCATGGACAGGTTCCATGTGCCCTATAAAAAGAACTTTGTCCCCGTTTTGGCAGGACGTCCTTTGGAAGAGCCACTGCTCAAGAGTCAGAGGAGTGATACGGAAACCGGCATGAACATCAAGGAGAGAAAGTAATTTTTCAGAATAGGGGATGTCGGAAATTTTTGAAACGATGTAGAGCGTTTTTTTATCTTCCATGACAATCTCCTTTCCGTATCTGGTCAAAACGTCCGCTCAAAAGCGGTGTATTTCTCTCCTTATTTTAGCAGAAAAAACGGAAAGGGGGAAAAATATTCTCCGGCAAAGAGGAACGGAAAACCGGACGTCAAGAAAATTTTATGCCCGGTGATGCGATTTTTACTATACGCATGCCGTTTAAAATAGTATAATCGTATTGATACAAAATATTAACAATGAGAGAGGGGAAGTTATGGACGTATTCAGTCATATCGTTTCAGAAATTAACGGTCTTCTGTGGTCTTCAGTCATCATTATTCTTCTTGTCGGAGCGGGATTTTACTTTACGATCCGCACGAGAGGCGTACAGGTGAGGTATTTCACGGATATGTTCAAAATGGTGGCGGGATCGGCAGGAACAAAAACGGAAGGGAATATGATTTCTCCTTTCCAGGCCTTCTGTGTAAGCACCGCGTCCCGTGTGGGCGTCGGAAATATTGCAGGGATTGCAATTGCTATCGTAGCCGGCGGTCCGGGAGCGATTTTCTGGATGTGGTTCATTGCCGTTATCGGTTCCGCTACGGGATTTGTGGAAAGCACGCTGGCGCAGATTTATAAAGTGCCTCGTGAAGACGGGACGAAGGGATTTCGCGGAGGTCCGGCTTATTATCTGAAAAACGGTTTGGGTCACGGTATCTGGGCGGCGATTTTTGCTATTTTAATTTCCGTCACTTACGGAATGATTTACAATTCCGTCCAGTCCAATACGATTTCGCTGGCACTGCATAATGCGTTCGGCGTTGACCGGATGATGGTCGGCGGTGTGGTGACCGTTCTTGCGATGATTGTCATTTGCGGCGGACTCGGACGTGTGGCGCGTGTGACGGAATGGATTGTTCCCGTGATGGCAGGCATCTATATCATCACCGCCCTGGGGATTATGGTCTATAATTTTTCGGAATTGCCTCGGGCATTTGAAATTATTTTCCGGGATGCGTTCGACTTTAATGCCGTTTTTGGCGGCGGAATGGGCGCAGCCGTTCTTACGGGATTCAAGCGGGGGCTTTTCTCCAACGAAGCGGGCGAAGGTTCCGTACCGAATGCGGCGGCGTCAGCCGATGCGAGCCATCCGGTCGTGCAGGGATTCATTCAGGCTTTTGGAGTCTATGTAGATACTTTATTCATTTGCTCCGCTTCCGCATTTATCGTATTGCTTTCCGGCGATTATCAGGCCACGGGACTTACGGGCATTGAACTCATTCAGTGGGATTTGGCACAATATTTCGGGCCCTGGGCGCCGAGTGCCGTTTCGATATTGGTTTTCCTTTTTGCATTCAGTTCCATTATCGGCAACTACTACTATGGAGAAATTAATATCGGACATTTGACGGATAAGAAATGGCCTCTCCATGTATTCCGTGCTTTGATTGCGGTGATGGTATTCTGGGGGTCCATAGCGGACATGCCGATTGTTTGGGACTTGGCGGATCTCTTTATGGCGTTTATGGTACTCACCAACGTATCCGCGATACTGATTCTTTTCCCGCAGGCAAGAGCGGCGCTTCTGGATTATGAAAAACAAATCAGGGAAGGCATTAAGAACCCGGTTTTCCATAAAAATATACTGCCCAAGCAAAAAGGTGTAGTCTGGTGGGATGATGAAAACAATTTCGACCATTCGAAGTTGGAAAAATAAAATAGAAAATGACCGTGGAATTTCTTCTGCGGTCTTTTTTAAAAAGATGACGAAATAGAAAAGATTGCGTATAATATAGATATTCCATTTTATTAAGCATAGATTTTTATTTTATTAATGGAGGATATGACTATGGATGCTATTGAATGTCTGATCACACGAAGAAGTATTCGCCGATACAAAAAAGAAGAAGTATCGCACCGGGACATTGAGAACATTGTGGAAATTTCTCAGATGGTATCCTGCTGGGAAAATACACAGCCGGTCAGATATGTGGCGGTTCTCAACAAAGATTTGAAGAATAAAATTGCCGATGAATGCACAAAAAATTTCCCGTGGAATACGGAAAATATTCATGAAGCGCCCGCTTTGATGGTGCTTTGTGTCATTAAAGGTCTTTCCGGATATGAAAAAGACGGTACACCGTCCACGACAAAAGGCACGCATTGGCAGTCTTTTGACGCCGGTATGGCGGCGGATCATTTCTGCCTGGCGGCGCGGGCGGTTGGACTGGGCAGTCTGATTATGGGACGGTACGATGAAGAAAAAATCAAAGAAATTCTGGAACTGCCCGAAAATTATGATGTATCCTGCATTATTGCCGTAGGATATCCGGAAGTCATTCCTGCCGCCAACGAAAGAAAACCGATGAAAGAAATTTTATCCTTCCGCTCGTAATTAAAAATGGAAAGAGAAAGGAAATTTCTTTTCCCTCTTACTTGCAGAAAAAGAGAAGAAAGCATAAAATACAGGAATCATAGGTTTTATGCTTTCTTTTTTTGTGCGCGGAAATGCTATAATAAAATGGATTTCATAACACCCCGGCAATGACAAAAGAGGAGAAGAAACTATGGCGGACGTACAAATGCAGGACATCACCTGTCCGAAATGCGGAAAACATCATACATTTCAAGTCTGGGACAGCATCAATCTCATGGAACATCCGGAAATGCGGGAAAAAGTGAGAAATGATGAAGCGTTCCGTTTTCAATGCCCCGATTGCGGAGCCTCCGCACTTTTAAATTACAATTTCCTTTACCATGACCCGGAAGAAAAAATTTTTATCTTCTGCAATGCGGAACAAACCGCCTGCGATGAAATAAGACGGGCTTTGACCGATGAAAACAACGCGTTTAAAAATTACACCAAACGTATGGTGCCGTCCTATAATGCCTTTAAAGAAAAGCTGCTGATATTCGACGCCCGGCTGGACGATAAACTGGTAGAAATTATGAAAAGCGGCATTTTTGCCAATCTGGAAGCCCATTATAAAGACAAAAATATTGATGAAGTGCTCTTTGCGGTAAATGAAGATGGGGAAAAAGGATTCATTATGAGAAGCAACGGCATTATGCAGGCGGGGATGGAATTTGATAAATCTCTCTATACAGCACTTAAAGAACAAGCGAAAGAAAGGGTAGACCTTTTCTCTCCCACCGACATAGAAATCAATACCGACTGGGCTAAAGAAATGATTGAACGATTATAGAAAAACAAGAGAAAACTCCCTGGCAGCGAGGGAGTTTTTTTATGAGCGGACAAAAAATATTTTATAAAAATGGTAAAGACAGGGGCGGGTAAAAATGATAAAATGATGAAAGTAAAACAGAAAAAAGATACAGGAGGAGTTACCCATGCAGATTCATGTCATAGACCATCCGTTGATACAGCATAAGCTGACCATTATGAGAAATAAGGAAACCAGTTCCGGTGATTTCCGCAAATTACTGAAAGAAATCACTTTACTGATGGGATATGAACTGACAAGAGATCTCCCGATGGAAGATATCGATGTGGAAACGCCCCTCGAAGTGATGACAGGAAAGCAAGTGGCAGGGAAAAAAGTGGGAATTGTTCCGATTCTCCGTGCCGGTTTCGGTATGGTCGAAGGATTGACGGAACTGATGCCGTCGGCTCGTATCGGTGTAATCGGTCTGTATAGAGATCCTGTAACCGCCATGCCCGTGGAATATTACGCGAAACTTCCCGGCGTGGAAAACAGACAGTTTATTTTGGTAGATCCCATGCTGGCAACCGGAGGAAGCGCGGTGGCGGCCATCGACATGATGAAAGCTAAAGGCGCCAAACACATTAAGTTTATGTGCCTTGTTGCGGCACCCGAAGGAGTGGAAGCGGTGAATAAAGCACACCCCGATATTCCACTCTATACAGCGGCACTTGACCGCCAGCTGAATGAAAAGAAATACATTCTCCCCGGTCTGGGCGATGCGGGCGACAGAATTTTCGGAACGAAATAAAAAAGAATAAAAAACGGAACCTGCGGACATGATCCGGCGGTTCCGTTTTTATATTTCCCAAGTGATCATAGAGTAGGTGACTTTGGTTGTACTTGGAATGCTGCCGTTGACAGACAAGGAAAGGAGATATTCTTCTGTACTTTTTTCATCAATAGGTTCAGGGAAAACAGATGATACATAGAGTTTCCACTGTTCTAAAGATTGAGAATAATTTTCCTCATAGGAAATATCCGTTATTTCCGGATTATAATGAGCGGATTCAAGTTGTTTGCATATCGCAACAAGTCCCGATGACGGGGATTCGGGCAGAGTGATTTGCATTTCTTTTTCGAGCTTTTCCAGAATAGAGTTGACACCCGACTTAAAAAGCAACAGACGGATGTATTTTCTGCTGATAAGATTCAGCTTTTTGAAATTATTTTCTTGTGTAAAATCGGGGCCCATACAGCTGTATACCAAGTCAAAGGCGTGTCCCCAATGGTACTCTTTCGGATCCAGTGTGTCCCAATCGTCTACAAACCATTTGCAATAAGGCGATAGAGGGGCAGGTGTATTTCTTTTTGCCAACGAAATAGCATGTGTGGAAATATCCAACCCGGCAGCATGCACTTTTTTCTTTGCCCAAGCGTGAACAATGTCTCCGGTTCCGCAACCGATGTCAAGCATATTGCGGATAGGATGAGGAAGTGTGATAAGGCGTTCGTCGGGAGTTTGATTATGAATCTCGGTTGTAGTTTGTTTTTCGTACCGCTTATCCCACAAAGCGGCTTTTTTTGCAGATTCTTTTTTCATGGGTTTATATCTTTCCAGGAAATCATGCGGTCATAGAACCCGTTTTCCTTATAATGATGTTCAATTGAAAGTATACTCATGGTGGGAAAATCTTTGGAAAGTTGATTTAAAATTTTCGCCTGCCGTTCTTTATCAATAGAAGAAAATGATTCGTCTAAAAAAGCCCAGTCCGGGTTTTGCGTCCAGATGCGCCCCAGCGCCAGGCGTTGTTGTTCACCCGGAGAGAGTTCTTTGTCTCGGTTTTTGGAAATTGCCATTTCAGGAATCAATTTTTCCAGTCCGAGGATATGAAGAACGGTTTTGCACTTTTTAAGGGGACAGAGTTTATCTTCCGGGTAGGATAAGATTTCCTGAACGGTTCCTGTGGGTATATAAGGAGTTTGTGACAGGAAAAGCAATTTCCCTTCTGGCATTTTTACAGTGCCGCTTCCAAACGGCCAGATGTCACGGAGTACGTAGAGGAGCGTGCTCTTGCCGGAACCGGAAAGACCGGTAAGTGCCGTTTTTTCGCCTTTTCGTATGTGTAAAGAAAGGTTTTTGCTCAATGAAGTTCCATCGGGAAGCTGTATATGAAGATTCTCCAACCGGAGAGAGCCGTCAGAAGATATTTCTCTCTGGTAAGGGGAAGGGGCATCTTTTTCACGGAGAACGGAGTCGAATTGTGTCAATCGGTCCACCGTCGCTTTCCACTCCGTAAGGGTGGAGTAGTTAATGATAAACCACGACAAGGAAACGCGGACACTGTTGAAAGCATTGGCGGTCTGCATAAGTTCTCCCATTTGAAATGCGCCCGAGAAATATTTGGGAGCGGCAATGAGATAGGGGACGACGCTGGATATCTGACTGTAACCGAAGTGAAAGTAATTCAGCTGTCTTCGTTTGAGCAGCGTTTTCAGCCAAACGGAGAAGACGGCGGTAAATTGGGACTGGATGTTTTTATTTTCCATGATTTCGCCGTCATAGGAAGCGATTTCTTTTGCTTTCTCCCGTACTCTCAGCAAAGAGGAACGATAATCGGCTTCAGACTTTTGCGTACGCCGTTCCAAATCAATCAAAGGTTTTCCTATTAAATGAACGGACCATGTTCCGATGAGGACGAATCCGACGGCAAGCCAAAGCATCATGCCGGGAATGACCCTGCCGAAAACTTCGTAAGACTCAGAGAGATTCCATAAGATGACCGTGTAAGCGCCTAAGGAGCCGAAAGAGTCAATGAAGTCAAATATCATGGATATGGAGAGCGAGGGAAATATCCGTAAATCTTCCGCAATACGTTGGTCCGGATTGTCGATGCGTTTGAAAAAGAGATCTTTATAATAGCATTTCGAAGAAAGCCATCTTTGTGTGTAGTAATCGGAGAGCCATTGGCGCCAAATCAAAACCGCTTTGCTGCACAGAAATTTTTGGTTTGCAAAAAGGCAGAGGCTGATAGCGGCAATGACGAAAAGAACACCCAGCTGATAAAAAAATTCATCTCCGTTTTTGTCTTCCAAGGCATTAAAGAAGTCTTTTGACCATGTATTCAGCCGCACGCTCATATATATGTTGATGACATTGAAAATCATAGCGAGGACCAGTAAAAACCCCGCTTTATAACGCAGTTTGCTCTTCCAGAAAGGGGAGGCGAGATGCCACCATTGAACGAGAAAGTCTTTGAGAAGTTGATATTTCCGCATAATTACCATTTATAGATGTAGGATAAAATCCAGGTGCGTTCCTGTCCGGCAAATCCTGTGGGGATACCCCAAACAGATTCTATGTTTGAAATATACTTTTTGTTGAAAATATTGCGGGCATGGAGTGTGAGAGCATGACGGTTCCGTGTGAAAGAGAGAGAAGCATCGTAGAGTGTGACGCCTCCCATGTGAAGTGTATTTGTTTCGTCCGTTCGTTTTCCGATATGACGCAATCCGAATCCCAGGGTCAGTTCTCCGTTTTCAAATTTACCGATAACAGCATCTGCACGAAGATTAATACTTTGTTTTGCTATGCCGGCAGGCTGTTTTCCTATACGGGCGGGGTTGGTGTGCTTGGTAACTCTCGGATTCATATATGTATAAGAACCGAGAACGTATAAACGATCATTCAGTTTTGCCCGCCCTTCGATTTCCAAGCCTTGAGAAGTCACTTCGCCGATGGAAGTAAAATAGGTGGTTTGAGGAACTGGAACATGGATATTTTGCCGGCGCAGGTCAAATACGGAAGCCGTGACCTGTACGGAAGTGGTGGGAGTATAGCGTATGCCGAGTTCCCATTCCTGTCCTGTTGTCGGTTTAAGCATATTCTTATCTTTGTCGAAGTTCATGGCAGGTAAGAAAGAATTATGCCAGTGGAAATAAGGGGTCCATTTAGTGTTTATTTCATAGGTCAAGCCGGCTTGTCCGGTCCAAGCACTTTGTTCAAATTCTTGTTCGTCCCGGTCGCTGTGTTGCTCATAAAATCCTTTACGGATACCGGTGGAAAAGGTAAGGCGATTTTTTTTCAGTGTATGCATGGCATAAATACCTTTTTCGTGACTCCAGTAACGAAGATCATCCATTGGAATAATCATATCGGGGTCATCGGGAACAGGTTTGCCTGCTACATAATTTTGCAAATCAGATTTTTTCCAGGCATTCAGCATGCGCATGGATTGCTTGTCAAATGTTTTTTCATAACGCAGATCAAAACCGATTAGAGTGTCGTTGGAAATATTTTCTTTTTCAGTGTGAATTTGGATATATTGGTCGATTCCGTAAGAGCGGGCCTCACTATCTATCATGGCGCCCCACCGGTTCATTTGATTTTCTGCTGCAACATAGATACCCGATGTTTGGTGGGATAGAATTTCAGATTTACGGTAATTTCCTTTTTGATGGAATGTGACACCGTTATTCAATCTGTGTTCCAATTCATAACCGATACCTTTTTGTGTCAGTTCATATTTATCCCAGCCGGGAACGCCGATGAAAAACCGGTCGGGAAGAAGGTTATACAACGGATCTCCGGGCAATCGCGTACGAGGAAGATAGGCGTTGCCCTTTATTTTATCTTTCTGATAAAAAGGAAGAATCGTTAATTTTGTATTTCTCCATTCTTTGGTCAATGAAGGGGCGGCATAAAACCTGTCCTGTTTGGTCTGATCATAAAATAAATCCTGTCGTTTCCATAAAGCGGTCAGTCGTCCGTACAAAGTTCCGTTGTCATCGGTACGGTTGATATCCAGAGCGGTCATCTTTTCATTACGGTTTCCGAAACGGATTTGTGCTTCGCCGAAGTTTTCGCTTTTCGGATGTTTGGTTTGTAAATTAACGGTGCCGCTGACAGAGCCGCTTCCATATAAAACGGAAGCGGGACCGCGCAAAATTTCAACCTGGTCAACGCCATATAATTCAGGGCTGAACAGGTTGTCGGTGGTACCGAAGGCTTTCATGCCGTTGACGACAATATTGTTGTGGGAAATAGAAAAACCGCGGATACTGCTGAAATTATAAAGGGCATCATAGCCTCTGGGTGCTACCGTGATGCCCGCATTATATTCCAAAGCATCTGTCAAGTTATAAACGCCCAAGCGGTCCATTTCGTCAGAGTTTACAATAGTGACGGAAGCGGGAATTTTTTTCAGGACCGTGGCGGATTTTGTGCCTACCGTGGATGTGTCGCCCAATTTATAAGCGTATACATGAAATACGGGAAGTGTGTGAATACCGTCATCGTCCTTTTTTTGCATAGCATGGACGGATGCATGGCCGCTCAAAGTGGCGGCAATGAGTGCAGAAAGTAAAACAGTTTTTTTGAATGGATGCATGATAAAACTCCTCCGAGTTAAAATGATAATGATAATTATTATTTAATACGAATAGAGGATATCATATGTAACAAATAAAATGCAAGAGAGGTTTACAAAATTGTAATGATTGTTTACAGCTACATAAAATAAAAAACTCTACAGGATATAGAGGTATCCCGTAGAGTTTTTGGTTTTCGGTTTATTCTTTCATAACCGTGCCGTCCGCAAGGGTTATGGTGTAGCCGTTGTAATTGATTTTGCCCAGATTGTAAAGGCTTGTGAGTTCCGTGTCGCCCGTGAGATTCCAGGTTGATCCGGCGGCTATGAATACATCGGCATTTGTTTTGTAGGGTGTTCCGTTTTCCGCATTGGGAATGATTTTGATGGCGCCCGTGTAGGTGGAATTGTTTCTGAGATTCAGGTTGATGTTGGAAATAGAGTCAACGATGATATCGCCGCTTAAGGTCTGGTGATCACAGATGAGTTCAAGATGACCGCCGTTGCTTCCCGGCATTCCCCATTCGCTGGCACCGTCATTTCCCGTTATCGTGATGAGAGGAGCGGATTCGTCATGTTTGATAAGGTCGGTATCGCTCAACATGATTTTTCCGTGGGTGGCGGTGACATGGAACATATCGCCTTTGCGGGCAATGAGCGTGCTGTGTTTCGCTTCTATATATTGCGTGCCCATGGTGCCGATATCGTCTTCTTTTGAAAAGAGGACAATATTATGAGGAATCATATCGGAAATTTCATTTCCTTCCAGCGTGGCATTGATGAGCGTGACAGTGTTATTTCCTTTCAAGACGGCCGCTTTTGTTTGATCCGCTTTTACGATTGCATTCGTGACGGTTACGTCGCCTTTGGAATAAATGCCGTGGGAGTGAAGACCGGTCGTAGAGAAGGTTCCGTTTTCGGCGATGAAGATACCGCCGCCATCACGGACAGCAATGGCGGGAGAAAAGTCACCTGAGGTGGAAACTTCCGTATTTACTGTTTTCATCATGGCTTTCATGGAAATAGAAACGCCTGCCGCGTGATTTCCTGCGGTACGAACTTTGGAGTCCGTCAGATTGATGTAGGTGCTCTTGGCATATCCGTAAGCACCGGAAGCGCCTGTACCTGTCGAAGAAATATCTGCTCCGGTGAGGCTTGCCCGTCCGCCGTGGGTGGCAAGGAGAGCTGCGTTGAGACCGTATAATTCGGAGCTTTCCGTCTGTGTAGTGTCTCCGCTTTTTGTGATTTTTGCATTTTTGGCAGTGATGTAGGCCATGGGGACACGGAGTGCATTCTCATTTTCATTTTCAGACATATAAATGCTGTCATTATAATCGCCGTCCATGTCGATGATGTTGGCTGATTCGCCTTGTTCCACGTTAACTTTTTTGATAACCGGCGTTTCTTCCGTCATCTCTTCTTCCGCCGGTTCAAGTTCCGGTCCGGGTGTCATTTCAGGTTCGGGCATGTACTCGGGTTCAGGCATTTCCGGAGCAGGGGCTTCCGGTGATAAATTTTTAAATGTCCCCGCTTCGACAGAAGCTTGGACATCGGCAACTGTCAAGTCAAGACCACGGAGAAGGGCGTCGGTATAGTTGACTTCCCGGGCGGTTGTTTCATTTTGTGAAACGCTTTCGGTTTTTGCAGGACCGTTTTCTTGGGCCTGTTCAAGTTCTTTCATTTTTTCTACAGCCGCTCTGTACGGATCAAGGGGCGTATCCTTTGGCGCAGGTGCAGCCAAGGAAGGCATAAATCCGGATAAAGCCAAAACGCAGAGCAGAGCGGTTATTTTTGTGTGTTTCATAGCAACCTCACTTTTTATTTCAAATGCATGATATCAGACTTAATAACAATATTATTTTACAACAGAAACTTTAAATTGTCATTTATGGGAAGACGCGGACGTTTTGATTTTGAAACGGCATTTGAAAAAGTAAAGACAAACGGAAAAGATATTTCTTATATGAATTGTAAAAGAACTCCCGCGTCGGTTTTTCAATTTCAATCGGATTTATGAGTTTGCTATAATAAAAGAAAACGAAAAACGAGGTAGATTATGTTTACGATAGGTTGTCATTTATCGGTATCAAAAGGGTATCTCCATATGGCAAAGGAAGCTACGTCCATAGGAGCAAATACATTCCAGTTTTTTCCGAGAAATCCGAGAGGCGGTGCATCGAAACCGCTGGTGCCTGAAGATGTGGAAGCACTTTCGGCTTGGATGAAAGAGCATCGTTTCGGGAAAATACTTTGTCACGGTGCTTACACGATGAACGGAGCGTCTTTGAAAGAAGAGGTCCGTAATTTTGCACGCCAGGCGATACGGGAAGATTTGGTTAAAGTGTCCCAATTGCCGGATTGCTTATATAATTTCCACCCCGGAACGCATTTGAAACAGGGAGCGGAAAAAGCGATTCCTCTCATTGCGGATATGGTGAATTTTGCGATGGACTATGAGGATTTGAATACGACGGTCCTTCTCGAAACGATGGCGGGAAAAGGAACAGAAGTGGGCCGCTCTTTTGAAGAACTGGCGGATATTATAGAGAGGGTGGAGAGGAAAGACCGTATCGGCGTTTGTCTTGACACCTGCCATATCTATGACGGCGGTTATGATATTGTCAATGATTTGGACGGTGTTCTTGAGAGTTTTGACAAAGTCATCGGACTGGAACGCCTTAAGGCGATTCATTTGAATGATGATAAAAATCCGATGGGCAGTCAGAAGGACAGGCATGAAAAGATAGGAAAAGGAACAATCGGGCTGGAAGCTTTTGAACGCATTATCAATCATCCGGCGCTGCGGGATCTTCCTTTTTATCTGGAAACACCCAATGATTTGGCAGGGTATAAAGAAGAAATAGAAATATTGAAGGCGCTCAGAAAGGAGTAACCGTATGGGAAAACTGCAAAATATATGGGAACGGGTCCGGCGGCAAAGTGCGGCAGGGGTATCCCGTTTCCGCAGTGCGGCGGTCTTGGCAGGTATATTCTTTTTACTTGTTACGGGTCGTGTGACAGTCATGTCGTCATCAGGAAATATTTCGATGGAGGAATTATTTCCCGAAAACATTTTGTATATGATGACCGCTTTGGTGACGACTCTTCTTTTTTCCGTGCTTTGGCGGATAGGTCTGGAGCGGAAAGATAAAGTAAAAAATGTTTATGAGCTCGTGAATATTCCGGTGCTGGCAGGTTCGTATTTCCTCTGGCAGATGATGCCCATGACTTCTTATTTCGTCATGTATCTGGGCGGCGTGATTTTTTGCCTGCCCTGCCTTTCCGTATATATTTTGTGGACCAAGGAAACAAAAGGTCTTTTTCCCCACATATTCGGTTCGTTTTGGAAAGCGTCGGGCATCGGTCTTTTGACATTTTTACTCGGCGGCATCTGTCTTTTATCCGTTGATAACCTTCTCTTACACGTCTTTTGGGGCTGGTGGCATGTGCTGTTTGCCTTTTCCTCTGTTTTGGCTCTGCTTTTATTTTTGTCTTATCTGCCGCAGACAGGAGAAGAAAAACGGTCACCCATGCTTTTCTTCCTGCTCCAACGGATTTTTATGCCCGTGTATATTGCTATTTTAGGAATTTTATATATCTACATCGGAAAAATCATAGTTGCAGGAACGATGCCGGTGGGAAAAATGAATTGGTACGCTTCTTTTGCCGTGGCGGTGTACTGTCTCTTTTATTTCTGCCTTCATGAAGAGGAGAATAAGAGAAGCCGTCTGTTTTTACGTTTCGGGGCACTGGCCCTATTTCCCGTAATGATTGTGCAGGCGTGGGGGATTTATATCCGCTTTGATGCTTACGGACTTACGACAGCCCGGTATGCCTCTATGGTTTGTAATTTTTTCGGTTTCCTTACGGTTTTGTCGGCACTTTGCAGAAACAGTGCCAGATTTTTATTCCTCCTTGCCGGTTTTCTCGGTATCCTTTGTAGCCTGACACCTTTGAATATCATTGACGTGCCTGCCAAAGACCAGTGGACACGTCTGGATAAAGTGATTTCCGCCTATGATATGCGCAAGGGAAACGAAATTATCATGGCAGAACAAATGACAAAAGAAGATAAAGAAAATTTGCGGAGTGCCTATTGGTATCTGGCCTATGACCCGGGGCGGTGGAAATATCCTGTCGTGGAAATGATGAAAAAAGATGAAGACCTGCGCTCGTTTTTGGATATCCGCAGAGAAGACAGCCATATCGATCTGTTTAACCGATGGGAAACAATTCCCGTTGACGGTTATAAGAACGTTTATATATTCGATGTGACAGCGGACGAAACGGAGGGCGAAGAAGTTGTCCGCATTATAACAGCGGACGGTGAAAAAGAAATTCCGCTTGCGCCGTACAGACGGCAGATAGAGGGGAAAACAGGGGAGACGGAAAATGACGAATCTCTGTTGATTTACAACATCAACGAAAACCGGAAAATATACTTCGAAAGTATACGGATACCGAAAGAAAAAAATAACGGAGAGTATTATTTACACGGCTATTTGCTGGAAAAATAAAGAGAGGAGCTTTCCATGAAATTTATTCATACCGCCGACTGGCATCTGGGCAAGCTGTTCTATGGGGAATACTTGACAGAAAACCAGGAGTGGATTTTAAAAAACCGCTTTCTTCCGGTTTTGGATGAAGAAAAGCCGGATGCGGTCATTTTGGCAGGCGATGTGTATGACCGTTCCGTGCCGCCTGCAGAAGCGGTGATCCTTTTTGATGAAATGATTTCTGAGATTGTGGGGAAACGTCAATTGCCTTTCCTTGTTATCAGCGGAAATCATGACAGTGCGGAGCGTATTTCCTTTGCCGGCTCCATTCTTAAAAATTCGGGACTTTATATATACGGTGACCTGAAACGGACAGAGCCGGTCATTTTGAAAGACGAGTATGGAGAAGTGGCATTTGTACCGCTCCCCTATGCTGAACCGGGAAAAGTGAGGGAAGCGTTGGGCGTCGATGTGCATACCCATGAAGAGGCGGAGCTTGCACTGTCCCGTTTTCTTCTGGAAAAAATCCCGCATGTCCAAAGGAAAATAGCCATTGCCCATGAATTTGTGGCAGGCGGAAAAGAAAGTGATTCTGAGCGGCCGCTTTCCATCGGCGGGACGGACCAAATTCACGGCTACGTATTTGACGGCTATGACTATACCGCCCTCGGCCATTTGCACGGACCGCAGAAAGCCGGTGGAAGTGACAAGATACGTTACAGCGGAAGTCTTTTAAAATATTCCTTCAGTGAAGCGACCCAGAAAAAAGGAATCATTGTAGGAAATATAGACGGAAACGGAGATGTGGAAACGAAATTTGTTCCTATGAAACCGCTCCATGATGTACGCATCATCAGGGGGACTTTTGAGGAACTTATGAAAGCGGAGGATCCTTGCCCCGATGATTTCCTTATGGCGGAGCTTACGGATGAAAGACCGGTTATTGACGGTATGGCAAGACTCCGTACGAAATATCCGAATATGATGACCATCCGCTCTCTGCGGAAAATCAGTACGGACAGCGGAAACAGAAATTTCAATCTTGCAAAAAAAGTAGATGCGCTAGATATGTTCCGTGTTTTTTATAAAGAATTTCAAGAAAAGGAATGGACAGCTGAAGAGGAAACCTACATGAAAAAAATTTGGGAAGAGCTGCAAAAGGAGGACTTATGAGACCGGAAAGACTGACAATAAGTGCCTTCGGACCGTATCCGGGTGAAGAACGGTTGGATTTCAGCAAACTCGGCGGACATTCTCTCTTTCTCATATGCGGACCTACGGGAGCAGGGAAGTCCACGATTTTAGATGCGATTTGCTACGGACTTTACGGCAAGACAAGCGGCTCTGTCCGCTCCGGAGAAGCCATGCGGAGCAATTATGTGGGACTTGACAGGGAAACCTATGTGGAATTTGATTTTGCGTCGGGAAATAAACATTACCGCGTCCACAGAATGCCTACCCAGCTTTTGGAAAGACAGAAAGGGGATAAAAGCAAGCCTGTCGAGAAAAAATCGAAAGCCGAGCTTTATGAAATTGACGAAAACGGCAAAGAACTACGTATGATTACCGCCAAAGGGGTCGATCAGGAAGTGGAAAAAATTCTTGGCGTGGGAGCGGAACAGTTCCGGCAGATTATTCTTTTGCCCCAAGGCGATTTCCGTAAACTTTTGCTCGCCGATTCCTCAGACCGCCAACGGATTATGCAGCAGCTTTTCCGGACAAAGACGTACCTTGCTTTCGAGAAAAAATTACAGGACGAAACGAAAAAGCTTGAGAATGATTATGAGCAGGGAAAACGGACAAGAGAAACGCTCCTCGAAACCTGTCATGTGACTTCGGAAGAAGAATTACATGAAAAGGCAGAAGGAAATAAAAAACAACTGGCAGAAAAAGAAAAAGTGATGCAACGCTTATCGGAAAAGCAGGAAAGATTTCAGAAGAAATACGATGAGGCGCACATGCTTTTCAGTGCTTTTGAACGTTTGGAAAAGGCGGCGGCACGACTTAAGGAACTGGACGGGGAAAAAGATAAGGTGGCGGAATGCCGTCATAAAGTAAAAATGATTAAAGCCTCCCAGCTGGTGACGGAAGAATGGGCGGAGGCAGAAAGCACAAGAAAACAGTGGAAGCAGACGGAGTCATCGTTGCAGTCTGTTATGAAAGGGTTGCCGCAAAAGGAAAAAGCAAAGGAAGACGCCGCAAAAGAACGGGACGCATTAAAAAAACAGGAGCCGGAACAAAAGAAAAGACTGGAAACCAAGGGGAAATTGGAGCAATACAGAGGTCCGGCGGCTTCTTACGGTGCGGCGGTGAGTGACGCGGACAAGTACAAAAAAATCTATGAAGATGTTGTAAAAACAGAATCGGAGCTGCAAAAAAAAGCGGACATTTCAGAAAAAAAGGCGGAGCAGGAACGGAAAAACTGGCTTTGCCGGAATGAAATATTTCTTCACGGACAGGCGTTTGTGCTGGCAGAACAACTGGAAACCGGAAAGCCCTGTCCCGTTTGCGGAGCGACCGAGCATCCTCATCCCGCAACGGCAGGGGCGGACCGCGTGACCGAAGAAGATGTGCGGTCAGCGGAAAAACTCATGCAAAAAGCGGAGGCGGCAAGCAAAGAGGATAAGCAAAAGGCCGAGGAATACAGAGCGAAACATGTGACAGCCGCCAAAGAAAACCGGGATAAAGCGGTCACCGTTTTGGGAGAACTGGAAAAAAATCTCCCCCGGGAATACAGAAATCTGGAAATGTTGGAAAAAGAAATAGAAAAAATTTCCCGTGATACGGAAGCCTTCGACCGGGCTTTGGAATCGGCGGAAAAAAAGCATAAAGAGGCAGATTTGCTGTTTCAAAATGAAATCAAGCAGAAGGAAATTTTGGCAGAGCAGGAAAAACAGCTCCGCGTAAAGTCGGAAGAACAAATTGCACAACTGCGTATCAAAGTGGAACAGGCAGGTTTTGAAAGTCTGAATCAGTGTAATGATTACAGGAATGAGCAGAAAATGCTTGCCGGCTATGAAGACTCGCTCCGCCGTTATGATCAGGCGGTCCATGCAGAGCAGGAAAAAATCAAAGACGAAACGGCATTGACAAAAGATAAAGAAAAGCCGGATATGAAAACCTGGGAAGACGAGCGGTTGGCTCTTTTGGGAGAAATCAAGCAGGCAGCTACAGAAAAAGCGGCACAGGAAACGGAATGGAAACAGCAGAAAGAAACGCTTGAAAAACTGGAAGCATTGGCAAAGAAAGAAGCAGAAACAGGAAAGAAGTATCAGCTCGTTTCCCATTTATGGGACATTGCCAGAGGAAAAGATACAGGGATTAACCTGGAACGTTTCGTTTTAGGTGCGCTTCTCGATGCAGTGACAGAAAAAGCAAATCTCCGTCTGACAGAAATGAGCAGCCGCCGTTATGAACTTCTCAGGAAAAGAGGAGAACGGGCGGACGCGAGAAAAACGGCGGGCCTCGATTTGGAAGTTTTTGATGCGAATACGGGAAGAGCAAGACCGGCGGCCACTCTCTCGGGAGGGGAAACTTTTCTTGCCTCCCTCTCGCTTGCTTTGGGACTTGCCGATGTAGTCAGGGAGTATGCAGGCGGTATTCATCTCGATGCTATGTTTATTGATGAAGGTTTCGGCACTCTCGATTCGGAATCGCTCGACCTTGCCATGAAAACACTGCAACAGATGAAAGGGGAGAACCGTCTGGTCGGACTCATTTCCCATGTAGGCGGACTGGAAGAACGGATACCTGCGAAATTGAGGGTGAAAAAGACACTGACCGGCAGTACTGCCGCTTTTGAAATCGGATAAGAACAATAAAAAAGGAAGAGCCCTGTTACTGTGACAGGATTCTTCCTTTTTGCAGGTTTTAGCCGTCCGGTTTGACCGGCTTATTTTTTTACGGCAATAGAGAAATAATTCTTTTTCCCTTTGCGGACAATGATAAATTTTCCGTTCGTGTTCGGGTGGGCGGAAATATTTGCTTCCGTATCCCTGATTGGCTCGCCGTTGACACGGATAGCACCGTTGGTGACATCTTCTCTGGCCTGGCGTTTTGATTTCTCTACGCCTGCTTCCACAAGAGCCTCTACGATATTGACAGGCGCCGCAGCGACTTCGCCGCCCTTTGTATTTCTGAAAGCCCCTTCGATTTCCTCTCCCGTCAGTTCTTGGATATGACCGGAGAAAAGAGCCTCCGTGACTTTCACTGCCTGGGCAAGACCCTCTTCGCCGTGGACAAAGCGGGTGATTTCTTCTGCCAGACGCTTCTGTGCCGTTCTGTGTTCCGGATGCTCCTCCACTTCTTTTCCGAGTGCCTCGATTTCCTCTTTCGTGAGGAATGTGAAATATTTCAGATACTTCACCACATCGCGGTCATCCTGATTGAACCAGAACTGATAGAATTCATAGGGCGACGTCTTTTTCGGATCAAGCCATACCGCACCGCCGGCGGTTTTCCCGAATTTCGTACCGTCCGCTTTCAGCATGAGCGGTATTGTCAATCCGAAAGCTTCCGGATTTTCACAAGTTTTGCGGATCAGGTCAATTCCGTTCGTGATATTGCCCCACTGGTCGGCACCGCCGATTTGGAGCTGGATACCGTATTTCTCGTAAAGCATTTTATAGTCGATGGACTGGAGAATCTGGTAAGAAAATTCGGTAAAGGAAATTCCCGTTTCCAAACGTGACGCTACCACATCTTTGGCAAGCATCGTATTGATATTGAAAAGCTTTCCGTAATCACGCAAAAAATCAAGAAGTGTCAGTTTGGAAAGCCAATCATAGTTATTGACAAAGGAAAAATTGCCGTCACCGCCGAAAAGTTTTTTCATCTGTGCTGTCAGGCAATCCGCATTGTGCTTCACCTGTTCTTCCGTCTGGAGAACACGCTCCGTTTTTCTTCCGCTCGGATCGCCGATAGAACCTGTACCTCCGCCGATGAGAATCACGGGACGGTGACCGGCCAGCTGGAAACGTTTCAGAATCATGAAAGGAATCAGGTGGCCGATGTGCATGCTGTCCCCGGTCGGGTCGATTCCGCAGTAAAGAGAAATTTTTTTCTCTTCCACCAGCTGATACAAGCCCTCTTCATCCGTCTGTTGGTTAATGGCGCCGCGCCATGCAAGTTCATCAATGATATTCATCAAACTCCGCCTCTCTTTTTAGAAATACCGTATGTTTTCATTTTGCGTTTTTATTTCATTTATTTACAAATATAGCATAAATAAAAAGAGAAACATAATTTCTTTTTCTTTCGACGGTTGTTTGACAGATGAATCGGGCACGGAATACGGGTCGCTCCGAAAAATCAATTTTAATAAAAGAAGGAAGTTGCTCCGGCAAGTTTATTTCCGTTGGAGATATGAAAGGAGAGGCGGGGAAGAAACGGAAACGGCGGGCATAGATTATTAAAAACATAAATAAGCATTGACAAAAGTTCGGGGGGGGGGGGGGGGGGGGGGGGTAGCATAATGAAATGAAATATATATTGTAAAGAGAGGAAGGGACGTTTTTTATGAATAAGGCGTATCGTGTGATTTGGAGTCAGATCAAGCATGGTTATGTGGTTGCCTCGGAATTGGCAAAGAGTCATACAAAGAATGGCGGGCATGCGGCTTACAAGCAAAGCATGGCACTCCTTTGTGCCGCTTTTTTGTGTAGCGGCTATGGAGCGGTCATGGCGGCGGATAATACTGCCGGAGAGGGAAAGGGTGTCGCTGTCGGTACAGGAAGTTCTGCTCCGAATGCAGAAAACGTAGCTGTCGGTAAGGATGCCAAAATTCTTTACTCGAACGGATTAACTGCCGCTACGGGAGATGTTGCAATCGGCAGCGGGGCGAAGATTAATAATTACGCCAGCCAGGGCGGAAGTATTGCGATTGGTAAAAATGCCCAAATTGAAAATATGGCGGGCGGCGGAGAAGCCAGCTTTGCTTTCGGGCAGACAACTTTCAGCGGAGGGGCGTTCTCTTCGTCAAGAATCCCTGCTGATCCCACTAAAGTGGTAGGCAGTGTTGCCATCGGAGATAATACATTTGCCCGTACCGGCAGCACTATGATCGGTTCTCATAATTATAACGGGGAATTGGGAGATACTACTGTAAATAGTGATTCGACAAGAAAACATGCACTAAGCGTTTATGCGACAACAATCGGTGCCAACAGCTTCAGCAACGGTGCGTTTACTACCAGTACCGGTGCTTACAATATCATATCCAGTGAATATAACGGAGGGCGCTTTTCCAATGCGGTAAAGAATTTGGGAGCTACAATTAACGGTTCCTTAAACAGCATTGAATCCATGAAGGGATCTTATTATTCCGGTATAGCCAATACAATCAGCGGTATAGCCAATCGCACCTTTAATTCCAACGGCACCCTTATTTACGGAGCAGGTAATGAAATTACAAATTCAATAACCGGTTTAACCGGTGTACCCAAAAACAGCGGAAATTCCGCCAAAGATTTTGCCGATAAGTTGAGAACGGCCATTGCGGATTCTGAAAGCGGCGGCGCCACTTTCGCCATCGGGGGCGGAAATAAAGCGGATTATACGCAGAAAACGTCGATCATCGGCGTCAATAACAAAGTGAACGGCACCGAGGATGCGGTCAGCATTTATAATTTTATTTCCGGCTATAAAAATACAGCCACGAACGTACAGCATGTATCGGTCATCGGGAGTGAAAATACGGTAACGGATACGAAAGGAAGTCTTGTGCTGGGCGATAAAAGAACCGTTTCCCAAGCAGACGGCAGTATTATTCTCGGCTCATCGGAAAAAGGGACAACAACCGGTGCGAAAAATGCGGTAGCCATCGGCAGTGAAGCAAATGTAACCAAAGATGGCGGAGTGGCTTTGGGCGCTCATTCCATAGCGTCTGTCGATAAAGGCGTGGCAGGATATGATCCGACCACCGGAAAGGCTTCCGAAAAAGGAGATTCGATTTGGAAAGCGACGGATGCGGCCGTTTCCGTAGGTGATGGCACAACCGTTACGCGTCAGATTACAGGGGTAGCCGCAGGATGGGAAGATACCGATGCGGTGAACGTGGCGCAGCTGAAAAAAGCCGTTTCGTCAGCGGCTGACGGCAATGATGTTTTAGATAAAACTTCCCGGGGATTAACGCTTGCGGGAAACACTCTTTCTTTGAGTGTGAAAGATACGGCGGGAAATGAAGTCAAAGGATCGGTTGATTTGTCCGCTTTTGCAGGCACGGATACAAGAAATACCATTGTGGAAAGTGACACCGTGGCCGTAGATGATACAAATAAAAATGCAGACGGAAGCATAAACTACAAGCTGAATGTTAAGACGGACGGAAAAGTAGAAAAAGACAATCAAGGTGTTGTGAACGGCGGAACGGTCTACAAAGAAACCAGAATTGAAAAAGACGGAACCTACATCAAAGAAATCAATACGTCAGGAGAAAACCTCACCATACTTGACAAGCAGGTAGGCGTAAATACAACAAACATTACGAATTTGGGAAACAGAGTGGGAGAATTGGGTACAAGAGTCAATAAAGTCGGTGCGGGAGCCGCCGCTCTTGCCGCTCTCCACCCGATGGATTTCGATCCTGATGACAAGTGGGATTTTGCGGTGGGTTACGGTAACTATAAAGACGCTCATGCGGCAGCTGTCGGCGCGTACTACCGTCCCAACGAAGATACCATGTTCAGCGTAGGCGGCTCTTTCGGCGGCGGTGAGAACATGGTCAATGCAGGTGTTTCCTGGAAATTCGGGCAGAGAAATCATATTTCCCGTTCCCGTGTTTCTATGGCCAAAGATATGCTGGCGATGAAACATCAGATTGAAATGCTGACGAAAAAACTGGAAGCTTATGAAACAGGAAAGCCTGTCGGCAGGGTGACTGCTTCTGCCGGGTCTGTGATGTTCCCGGATGTACCTGAAAACCATTGGGCTTATGAATATGTAAAACTCTTGGCGGAAAGAGGATATTTGACGGGATACCCGGACGGAGAATTTAAGGGTGACCGCGCGATGACCCGCTATGAATATGCGGCCATTATTTACCGGGCGTTGCAGAACGGAGCACCTTCTGACGGCGCCATGGTTCGTTCTGTAGATGAATTCGGATCTGAACTGGTGAAGGTACAAAATATTGACCGGTTCCGTGTCGACCGCATCTCCGGCAAGGATAACGACCGCCATAAGGTAGAACGTGTCCGCATCAACGATAAAGACAATGCGGAGAAAAATGATTATCGTGATGTCTACGGCTCACACATCACCAAATAACCGGCTCAGGATACGGTAGCATTTCAAATAGAAACCACTCGTTATACGGGTGGCTTTTATTTTAGGGAAATAAAAATTAAATAATGACAAGCGAACGAGGTATCCGGAGCAGTTTGGCATAAAAGCCTGACCGCCGATTCTTTATTCCGGCGTGGGAATTTGCTATACTTTAATTGTGAACATTTTCGATATAGAGGTGACTTATGCAATTTACATTCAATCATAATAATTTCAATGTGTTGGATTTACAGAAAAGCATTTCTTTTTATGAAAAGGCACTGGGGCTTCATGCGGTCCGTGAGAAAAAAGCGGACGACGGTTCTTTTATACTGGTTTATCTCGGTGACGGGAAAACGGAGCATACGTTGGAACTCACATGGCTGCGGGACAGAAAAGAACCGTATAATTTGGGAGAAAATGAGTTTCATCTTGCTTTTGTGACCGATGATTTTGAAAAAGCGCATGCCAAGCATAAGGAAATGGGCTGTATCTGCTATGAAAATCCGGTGATGGGCATTTATTTCATCAGCGATCCCGACAATTATTGGATTGAAATTATTCCGGAAAAATTATGATGAATTCTGTTTTTCAAAGAACGGCGCGCCTGATCGGTGAAAAGGGACTGGCGGTGTTAGCAGAGAAACGGGTCGTTGTTTTGGGGATCGGCGGTGTCGGTTCTTATGCGGCAGAGGCACTGGCAAGGAGCGGCGTGGGGCATCTCGTTTTTGTGGATAAAGATGTGGTTGATATTTCCAATATCAACCGCCAACTTGTAGCGGATTTTACCACTGTGGGCCGATATAAGGCGGAAGTGATGGCGGAAAGAGCCGGGCGGGTGAATGAGAATTGTGCTGCCCGTGCAGAAGTAATAGATTATCGGCCGGAGAACGGTGCGTGGCTGGAAGAACTGCATGCGGATTTTGTCATTGATGCCATCGACGATGTGCCTGCGAAAATTGCGCTGATCTGCGAGTGCAGCCGCCTCGGAATCCCCATGATTTCCTCTATGGGTACGGGAAACAGACTGCACCCGGAGCGTCTTGTGATTTCAGATATTTATAAAACTTCGGTGTGTCCTCTGGCAAGAAAAATCAGAAAGGCTTTGAAAGAGAAAAAAATTTCCCGTTTGCCTGTCGTATATTCTACGGAGGTTCCTGTGAAAATTCATGGAGAGGGGCATGCCCCCGGTTCGGTTTCTTTTGTTCCTCCCGTTTCCGGTCTGATGATGGCGGGATATGCAGTGAGGACTTTGCTCAAGGAGGACGGATATGACGGCGATCAGACATCCTGAGTGGATTACGGTTTCCATCAACGGACAAACCCACTTCGGTTATGATCAGGAGTGGTATCCGCAAAAACGGCAGAAGTTGGCAGGCTGCGGTCCGACCGTAGGCGCCATGACAGCCGCGTATGTGCAAAGGAAATATAACGGAATTTCCGTCAGCACCGGAGAGGAAGCGGAGAAAATGATGCTGGACATGTGGAAATATGCGACGCCCCGGATGCACGGTCTTTATAAATCGAGATGGATGAAAGACGGATTGAACAATTATTTCAAAGACAGGGGGATTCCTTTCCGCGCGGAAGCACTCTCCGTTCCTTATGTCCACTTTCTTTCGCCGCCGTTTGATGTGGTGAAAGCTTTTATTGAAGAGGGGCTTGGCGCCGATTTGCCCGTAGGATTTTTGAATCTCCACAGCGGGGGAGAACCGATTCCCTACTATTGGCACTGGATGCTTCTTGTAAAGATGGAAGACAAAGAGGGCGAAACCCTTTGCACGCTTTGGGACGGCGGTCAAGAATATGTTTTCAATTTGCGGGCATGGCTTAAACATACAAAATTCGGCGGCGGATTTGTACGTATTGTCAGTTTATAAAAAAATAAAAGCGTCTTTCTCCGGAGAGGCACTTTTTTTATGCAGGCGATTCTGTATAATGGAAGAAAGCATTTTGAAAATCAAACGGAAATACGGGACAAAGTGATATGAAAAAATTCAATGCCGGAAGAAACGATATAGGAAAAAGGCTGGACCGTTTCATGGAAGAGGCGGCAGGGTGGCCCCGCAGTCTTGTCATGAAAGCGATACGGACAAACAAGCTGAAAGTGAACGGAAAAAAAGAAGAAGCGTCCTACCGGATATCGGGGGACGATGAAATCGTTTCTTATCTATTGGAAAAGACGGGAAAAAAGGATTTTTCCATTGTCTATGAAGATGAGAATATACTGATTGCCGATAAGAGGCCGGGACTTCTTTGCATGGACAGCACGGGAAAAACAAAACGCACTTTGATTGACGAGGTGAATGTGTATCTGGCGGAAAAGCGGGAAAAGCCGGCTTATATGGTACACCGTATCGATTTTCACACGAGCGGACTTATGGTGATTGCCAAGACGGAAGAAAGCAAGGAAACTCTTGACAGACTGATAAAAAACAGGCAGATTCACAAAACCTATCTTTGTGTCGCTTTGGGAACGATGGAACAAAAGTCGGGAACGCTGACCCATTATTTATTTAAAGATGCGAAGAAGAATAAGGTGTTTTTATCGACGGTTCCCGTAAAAGGCGCAAAAACGGCGGTGATGTCCTACCGGGTGAAAGCAGAAAAAAACGGACTCTCTCTCGTGGAATGTGATTTGCTGACAGGGAGAACGCACCAGATACGAAGCCAGCTTGCCCATATAGGACACCCTATTTTGGGGGATGACAAATACGGAAAAAAAGAAATTAACCGGCGGTATAAGGAAAAGGGGCAGCTTCTTTGCGCATGGCGTTTGTCCTTTGAAATCAAAGAGAAGAATGTTTTATCCTATCTGGATCAACAAAGCTTTACCGTGGGGAAAGTCCCTTTCCGGCAAACTTATTTTTCGTGACTGACATAAAAAATGATGACAATAAAGATTTTCTCTTGAAGGGGAAATCTTTTTTATTTGCAAAAAAATAAATTTTTGTATTGGCAGAAAGATGACTTTGCGTTATGATAATAAAAATATAAAGAGTTAACCAAAGAACAGGGTCGGATAAAGACGGGAGTGTTCCTCGGGAACGGAAGCGGACCGGCGTTCTTTATTAAAAATTTATGGAGCAGAGGAAAATGGGAGAAAGAGATGCATTCAAATCCCGGTTGGGATTTCTTTTAGTCAGCGCAGGTTGTGCGATCGGTATAGGAAACGTTTGGAAATTTCCTTATATAGCCGGTCAGTACGGCGGTGCTGTTTTTGTTTTGTTCTATTTGGCGTTTCTCGTGCTGATGGGGATTCCCGTTATGACGATGGAGCTTGCCGTCGGGCGGGGAAGCCGCAAAAGTGCGGTTCTCGGCTATAAGAAACTGGAACCGGAAGGAAGTTTTTGGCATCTTCACGGTTGGTTTTGTATTGCCGGCTGCTATTTGCTTATGATGTATTACACCACTGTATCAGGCTGGATGGTTGCCTATTTTTGGAAATTCATCAACGGCACTTTTCATCATGTGCCCAATGAAGCGATGGGCGGAATATTCGGCGCCATGCTCGGAAACCCTTTGGAAATGGGAGTTTTCATGGCCATTACCGTTTTCGTGGGATTTGCGGTTTGCGGATTCGGCGTGCAGGGCGGTTTGGAACGGGTCAATAAGCTGATGATGATGGGGCTTTTGATTTTGATTTTTGTTCTGGCGGGGAACAGTTTGTTTTTAGAAGGCGGCGGAGAAGGCGTAAAATTTTATCTTCTTCCCGACTGGAACAGAGCGGTCGAGGCGGGCATAGGGAATGTGGCGGCCGCCGCGATGAACCAGGCATTTTTTACATTATCTCTCGGGATTGCGGCGATAGAAATTTTCGGCAGTTATATGTCCGATGAATTTACACTGGCGGGCGAAGCGGTAAGAATCACGGTTCTTGATACGTTTGTGGCATTCATGTCGGGTCTGATTATTTTTCCCGCCTGCTTTGCTTACAATGTAAAGCCCGATCAGGGACCGTCTTTGATTTTCATTACGCTGCCGCAGATTTTCACGCACATGCCTTTGGGGCAGCTTTGGGGCGCTTTGTTCTTCGTATTCATGACTTTTGCCAGCTTTTCCACGGTGACGGCGGTTTTTGAAAATCTCATCGCCTGCTCAATAGATAATTTCGGCTGGTCCCGCAAAAAAGCGGTACTCGTCAATTTGGCATTGGTTTTCTTCCTCAGCATTCCCTGTGTTCTCGGATATAATTTGTGGAGCGATATGCATTTCATCGGAGCGAGAGATGTGCTGGACAGTGAAGATTTTATTGTCAGCAATCTGTTGCTTCCCGGCGGCGCCCTTGTTTATCTTCTCTTCTGCGTCACGAAATGGGGCTGGGGATTTGACAGGTATCTGGCGGAAGTGAACAAAGGGAAAGGCATCAAAATGCCGGCATTTCTGAAACCCTATTTCCAATGGGTTCTGCCCGTGTTGATTTTAGTGATTCTGATACGCGGACTGATTTGATAGAAACAGATCGGCTTAATCAAGTTTGAGGAGGAAAGAAGAATGGAAGAGAGAGACAGTTTCAATTCACGGCTGGGATTCCTTTTAGTGAGCGCCGGCTGTGCGATCGGTATAGGCAATGTTTGGAAATTCCCTTATATCACTGGCGAATACGGCGGGGCGGTTTTTGTTCTTTTTTATCTCGCCTTTTTGATTCTGATGGGGATTCCCGTGGTGACGATGGAACTGGCCGTCGGCAGAGCGAGTAAAAAAAGTGTTCTCCGCGGATTTCAGACGTTGCAGCCGAAAGGAACATTTTGGCATCTTCACGGCTGGGTTTGCCTTGCCGGTTCATTCATACTCATGATTTACTACACCACCATTTCAGGGTGGATGGTCGATTATTTTTGGAAATTTATCAACGGTACTTTTGTGAACGCCACACCGGAGCAGGTGGGCGCCACATTCGGACAAATGGTTTCCAATCCGGCGGAGCTTTTATTTTTCATGGGGCTTACCGTATTGATCGGTTTTCTGATTTGTGTGGGCGGCGTGCAGGGAAGCCTTGAAAAAGTGACGAAATTCATGATGCTCGGACTGCTCGGACTGATTGTCATTCTTGCCGTGAATAGCCTGCTGCTTCCCGGCGGTGAAAAAGGAATCGAATTTTATCTTCTTCCCGATTGGGACAAAGCGATGCAGGCGGGACTGGGCAATGTGGCAACCGCCGCCATGAACCAGGCCTTTTTCACGTTGTCCGTCGGGCAGGGGTCTATGGAAATATTTGCCAGCTACATGGATAAGAAAAACAGTCTCGGCGGCGAAGCGATCCGCATCACCGCACTGGATACGTTTGTCGCACTTTTAGCGGGTCTGATTATTTTTCCCGCCTGTTTTGCTTTCGGCGTGGAACCGGATCAGGGTCCCTCTTTAATTTTCGTCACTCTTCCGAATATTTTTATCAATATGCCGATGGGGCAGCTTTGGGGCGGACTCTTCTTTGTGTTTATGACCTTTGCCAGCTTTTCTACTGTAACGGCGGTGTTTGAAGCGCTCATCGGAAACTGTATGGATAATTTCAACTGGAGCCGGAAAAAGGCGGTATACATTTTACTCCCCCTCGTTTTCTTCGGAAGCATTCCCTGCGTTCTCGGATTCAGTCTTTGGGAAGATGTACAGATTATCGGAGCAAGAGGGATTCTAGACAGTGAAGACTTTATTGTCAGCAACCTCGTTCTGCCGCTCGGCTCGCTCGTATTTGCTCTCTTTTGCGTTACGAAATACGGATGGGGTTTTGATAAGTACATGGAAGAAATCAATACCGGCGACGGCGTGAAATTCCCGAGATGGATCAAACCGTATTTCCAATTCGTTTTGCCGGCGCTCATTTTTATTATTTTCATCAGAGGTGTTATTTAAGACAGGCGAACCGTCTTTCCCGTTCCGGGAGAGGCGGTTTTTTGATGGAAATATTTCAAAGAATCTGCCAAAGAGGTATAACTGAAATGGAAATAAAGCGGCTTATTTATAGAAATAAATCATTTATGGATAATTTAAGTGCATAAAACGGGACAAGGTGGTATATTAATAAAAGATGTTTCCTATATTTATTATTTGAGGTGATACAATGGCACATTATAATCCATATGAAAATATGCTCCACGTACTCGATAAAGCGGCAGAAGTACTGGGGTATCAAAAAGAAGACTATGAATTTGTACGGTATCCGGAAAGAGAATTGACCGTCAGCATTCCTGTCACCATGGACGACGGCAAAGTGCAGGTGTTCTCGGGATACCGTGTTCAGCATAATACGGCGAGAGGAGCGGCTAAAGGCGGTATCCGCTACCATTCCGCTTCCGATGAAAATGAAGTCAAAGCACTGGCCGCATGGATGACCATTAAAAATGCAATCGGAAATATTCCCTACGGCGGAGCAAAAGGGGGCATCAAGGTCGATCCCTATAAACTTTCGGAAAGAGAATTACAAAGACTTACCCGCGGGTATGTGCGGAAAATATTCCCCATCATCGGACCTGATCAGGACGTTCCTGCGCCCGATGTAAATACAAACGGCCAGATCATGGCGTGGATAGCCGATGAATATGCGGTGCTTTCCGGCGCATGGCAGCCCGGTGTCGTTACGGGGAAACCGCTTGTGACCGGCGGCTCCCTCGGACGGAATGAAGCAACGGGCAGAGGACTGACCTACACACTGGAAACATGGTGCGAAAAAAATAATAAAAAAATGAATGAACTTACCATGCTCGTGCAGGGATTCGGAAATGTAGGCTCTGTAGGCTCTCTTCTGATGCACCGGGCAGGTGTAAAAATTACCTGTGTAGGCGATATCAACGGCACATGGTACAAGCCGGAAGGACTCGATATCGAAGCGATGTACGTGTATGCCAACTCCCACGGCCGTTCTCTCAAGGGCTATACGGAAGAGGGGGCAACGCTCATTGATGATGATAAACTTTTCGAACAGGACGTAGACGTAGTTTTCGTGGCGGCTATGGAAAACCAGCTGAATGAAAGTACCATGAAAAAAGTAAAAGCTAAACTGATACTCGAAGGCGCCAACGGACCGACCACGGAAGAAGCGGATGCCTACTTTGAAAAACAGGGCATCGAAGTACTTCCCGATGTCATGTCCAATGTGGGCGGCGTTGTAGGCTCTTATTTCGAATGGGTACAAAACCGCACCGGCTACTACTGGACGGAAGAAGAATATAATGAAAAATTGAAACTGAAAATGCGTCAAGGCTATGAAGATGTATTTGCCATCAAAGAAAAATACAAAGTCACCTACCGCCTGGCGGCGTACATGCTCGCTTTACAACGTGTGGTAGAAGCACAAAAAATGAGAGGATTTTTAGGGTAATACAAGGCAAAGAAAAAGGCATTCTCCCAAACGGGGAATGTCTTTTTTGTTTTGTAAAAATAAACGGAGCAAGCAAAACGGGCAGGTCATTTTATTGAATAGCCGCAGGGGAAAAATGTTTCTGCCAAGGTACGGAATTTGTCAGTTTTCTTTTTTTGTAATACACTTGAATGAACGAAAGAAAGTGAGGATTCCTAAATGAAAATATCTGTCACAAAAAGATTGTTTGAAAATATTCCCGGCCTGTGCATGGGCATTATCGCTGTCAGGGCGGTCAATAATGAAAGAGATAACAAAGAAGCGGAAGCGTTTCGCAGACGCTGCTGCACGGAAGCAAACCTGCTTTTTAAACTGAATCCGAAGCTGGGGGAAAAAGACAACAGCTTGTATGCAAAGCAGTTGAAGAATCTGGGAATTGAGGAAGAAACGGCGCTGGAAAGGATATTTCATGAATATAAAAAACGGCAGGGAATAACGGCGGCAGAAGAAAAAGAAACGGCAGATACATCAGCGGTAACAAAATCGGCGACACTGGACGAATTGGCAGGCTCGGATGGATTGGAACGGATCAATCCCGTTATGGATATCGTCCGGGCGGGCATGCTCAAGTTTCATGTCAATATCCATGCCTACGATTTGGGCGATAGAAAATCACCGCTGGAAATTAAAGACGAAGCGGGTTACCCCGTTACATGGAAAGAACAGATCTGCACAAAACCATGGCTGTCTGTAGAAAGCGGGGCGGGAAAAATCACGAAAGAAACGGAAAATATCCTTGTCGTGATTACAGGATTTGCAGAAAACAGAAAAAAGGTGGCGGCGGCGAGAAATGAACTGGCCCGCCGCATGAAATCGGCTTTTGACAGAGATGTGGAAGTCGGCTGGCTGGAAGGAAAAGAAACGGAATTTGAAACGGAAATATAAACATGATACGTTATGCAGCGATAGATTTTGAAACCGCCTATTGGGGACCGGGGAGCGCCTGTGCTTTGGGAATCACTACGAGCGACGGCACAAAAATTACGGACGAATGGTATCGTCTTATCAGACCGCACAGCATGAATTTTGACAGCGGCTGTGTCCGCGTGAACGGTATCCGCCCGGAAGATGTGGGAAATGAAATGCCGTTTCCCGCCTATTGGAAAGACGTGGCAGACTATCTGGAAGGCAATATCGTTTTTGCCCACAATGCCCGCTTTGATATGGGCGTCCTCGCATCGGTTCTCGATATTTACGACTTGCCGGATATTCATTTTCTCTACGGAGATACGGTTGCCATGTCCCGTATTTTATGGAAAGAACTCCCCAATCATAAGTTAAATACCGTGGCGGCTCATCTGAGCTTTGCTTTCCGTCATCACGATGCCATGGACGATGCCAGAGCCTGTGAGCTGATTGTGAGGAAAGCGGTTGAGCTTACAGAGGCGGATTCGGTAGAAACGATGATGAAAAGGCTGGGGGGTTCTTTAAAGAAATTCGGTGTGAAAAGAACGCATAAACCGAAATCAGCGAAAGATATTCTTTAAAGAGTATATAAAAGTTAAAAGAATACACATGTATGAATTAAAGGATTTGCAGCGATGGCAGTCATGGTAAATCTTTACAATTCTTTACTGATGATCCGGTTTTCCGCAATATGAAATGTATGAAAAACAAGTCGGTTTACAGTATAGAATTAGAATCCATTTACTGTCCGGGCATTCGAATCAAGGATGGTATAGAGATTATAGGACTTGCTATGTATTCGGAACTGAAAGATGCCTATGAAAAAACAGATATTAATTCCATTAATCCGACATATAAGGAATGGTTAGTTTATAAAGAAATGGCGGATTTAGAAAAATAATCAAAAAAGCGTATTCACTACAGGCGGGTGAATACGTTTTTTTGTCGTGTGAATTATTTGACGCCGTGAAGAATTTCTTTCAGGTACATATTTTTTTCACTTCTCGGCGGCGTGATATTGTCCAGGAGAATATCCACATATCTTTCCAAGGTGGGGTCGTCGGTGTAGTGAGAAATAAAAGATTCTTTATTATTGCTTTCCAAGATGATGGGAAATTCTACAGCCGAAAAAATCTGCATGCTTTTCAGTTCCAAATCCCGCCGGTCGGTGTAGCCCGTGATTTCCGTCATGTTTTCAATGACTTTTTCCCACGACTGGTCATGGAGGAGATTCAGGTAGATGAAATAAGTTTCTTTCGCTTCCGTGCTGGAGGGATTGGAAATCGAACGGAAGAGCGCCGGGTGTTTCCGGGCCAGATGGAAATAGGAAATGATATATTTTTTGAGCCGCTCTTTCGGAGAAAGACGGGAGTCGTCCAGAATGGAAACGATGCTTTCCAGGGATCCCATCATGTATTCTAAAGCAGCTCCTATCAATTCTTCTTTCGAGCCGAAGTAGTAACGGACAGCGGCGATATTGACATTCGCTTCTTTGGTAATGGTTCTTACGGTGGTGGCTTTGAATCCTTTTTCTCTTAAAATGCGGGCGGTGACTTCAATCATTTTTTCTTTTATATGTCCGCCTTTATCAGTGAGTTTTCTGTCGTTCATCATGCAATCCTTTCATTGTGGAAATCCGGTTTTCGTAAAAGAAGTAGGGTGTATTTTCTCCGGTGGGGTGGCGGGGGTCATGTTTTCTGTCATAGAAATTTCCGCTCCCGTGTGCCGGGAAAGAAGGGGATAAGCTCGGCGAAGGAGTGAATGAAATGGATATTTTTCCATTCTTCAGGCACTATAAATTCGGCGGTGCTCCAGGATTTGAAAAGTGACTCCAAAGGGTCATACAGGTGTTCAATATTGGCAATGATGACGGGAGGACGTTCTTCGTCTTCTTTGTAGATATGCAGATAGCTTGCGGTATCGGCTAATTCTTCGAGCGTCCCGATGCCGCCGGGTAAAATGAGAAACAAATCTCCCAGAGAAATCATTTTTTGTTTTCTGGCAGTTAAATCGGGGACTTCGATCAATTCTGTAATGAAACGGTGCGCCTGTTCTTTTTCAATAAATACATCGGGAATGATACCGGTCACATGTCCGCCTGCCGCCATAGCTGCATCGGCAATCGTTCCCATCAAACCGATGCTGCCTCCGCCGTAGATGAGCGTATAGCCGTTTTTTCCCAAGAACTCGCCGGTCATTCCCGCGAAGGCGGCGAAAGCGGGATTGTTTCCATAGCGTGACCCGCAATAAACAACGACATTTTTTTTCAAGATAAGAATCCTTTCTTCCGGAATGATAAAGTCAAACTGTTTTTTTCTATTGTATAACATAATGGGGAAGAAAACTTTTTGACAGCCAAAAAATACAGAGAATTATATACGCATATAGAAAAAATCAATAATAAAAATAAAACTGTTTTTTGCAAGGCGGAAAAAAGTGATGAGCGCCGTGAGTTTGGATTTTACAAATGAGAAGAGAAAGATAAAATGATACGCACGGAAACGTTGTAAAAGAGTTGTGCATAAATACAAAGAAAATGAGGGGTGTATTGATTGACAGCTTAGAAAGAGAATGATATAATTCGACTGTTGCGTGAAAGTGGAAGTGATAGCGGGGTGAGTTCATGACACTGGATGAATTGAAAAATTCAGATTTTGTGGTCGGTTTGAAGGAAACGCAAAGAGCTGTTGAAAAGAAGACGGCGATTCATGTTTTCATCGGATCCGATTGTGATGAACGGATTTCCTCCCGCCTGGAAAAAACTTGCGCCGATGCCGGAGTTTCCGTCACACGGGATTTCAGCAAGAAAGAAATAGGCCAAGCTTGCAAAATCAAAGTAAAAGCCGCTTCCGCCGCCGTACTTAATTCCCGGTAATATCTGAGAACGCTACAGCGGTTTCAGATCAATTATAAATTTACCTTTATGGAAAGGAGGTGCCCATATTGCCGACAATTAATCAGCTGGTTCGTAAAGGCCGTGAAGTTTTAGGAACAAAGGCGAAGACCCCGGCTCTGAAGCAGTCCCCGCAGAAACGCGGCGTTTGCACAAGAGTGTATACAGCTACACCGAAGAAGCCGAACTCGGCGCTTCGTAAAGTAGCCCGTGTACGTCTGACCAACGGCATTGAAGTATCCGCTTATATCCCGGGCGAAGGTCATAACTTACAGGAACACAGCGTCGTTCTCATCAGAGGCGGCCGTGTTAAAGACCTTCCGGGCGTTCGTTATCACATTATCCGCGGCGCACTTGATACAGTAGGTGTATCCGGTCGTCAGCAGGCTCGTTCCAAATACGGAGCTAAGCGCGAAAAGGCGAAGAAATAATATTTCTTGATTAAAATTCTGTGATTAACAAACAACTATATAAGGAGGAAAACAACAATGCCGAGAAAAGGTGCTGTTCCGAAGCGTGATGTGCTGCCGGATCCCGTGTACGGGAACAAGACGGTCACACGTTTCATCAATAAAATTATGCTCGACGGCAAAAAGGGCGTTGCAGAATCCATTGTATATGGTGCATTCGACATTTGCCGCAGCAAACTTGACAAAGACCCGATCGAAGTTTTCGAACAGGCTTTGAATAATGTCATGCCGGTTTTGGAAGTCCGTGCCCGTCGTGTAGGCGGTGCTAACTACCAGGTGCCGGTCGAAGTCCGTGCAGACCGCCGTCTGACACTGGGGATTCGCTGGATGGTCAACTATGCCCGTCTGCGCGGCGAACGTACGATGGAGGAACGTCTGGCAGGAGAACTGATGGACGCTTTCAATAATACGGGCGCAGCCGTAAAGAAGAAAGAAGATACCCATAAGATGGCAGAAGCCAACAAGGCGTTTGCACATTATCGCTGGTAATTATATAAGGAGAAAAAATCGTGGGCAGAGAATATCCGCTTGAAAAAACAAGAAATATCGGTATCATGGCACATATTGATGCCGGAAAAACAACAACCACGGAACGTATCCTCTTTTATACCGGTGTAAATCATAAGATTGGTGAAGTTCATGACGGCGCCGCTACCATGGACTGGATGGCGCAGGAGCAGGAACGCGGTATTACCATCACGTCCGCTGCGACCACCTGTACATGGAAAGGGTATCGTGTCAATATCATCGACACCCCCGGACACGTGGATTTCACAGTAGAAGTAGAACGTTCCCTTCGTGTACTTGACGGTTCTGTTGCCGTATTCAGTGCAAAAGACGGCGTGCAGACCCAGTCTGAAACCGTTTGGAGACAGGCTGATCATTACCACGTTCCCCGTATCGCATTTATCAACAAGATGGATACCATCGGCGCTGATTTCCTGCGTGCGGTAAAAACAATGGAAGTCCGTCTTCATGCCGATGCGTTGGCTATGCAGCTGCCGATCGGCAAACAGGACACATTTACAGGTATCGTTGATTTGCTGGAAAGAAGAGCGGAAGTGTATCTTTCCGATGACGGTACCCAGTATGAAGTCAGAGAAATTCCGGAAGACATGAAAGATCTTGTGGAAGAATATCGTGATAAAATCGTGGAAAAAGCCGCAGAAGGCGATGATGCGTTGATGGAAAAATATCTCGAAGGAGAAGAACTTTCCATTGATGAAATCAAAGCATCTCTGCGTAAACAGGTTCTGGACTGCCAATTGTTCCCCGTATTCTGCGGATCCGCATATAAGAACAAAGGAATCCAGATGCTGCTTGATGCAGTCCTCGATTACTTGCCGGCACCGACAGACGTACCGCCGATTAAAGGTACGGACCCGAAGACCGGGGAAGAAATGACCCGTGAATCCAGTGATGAAGTGCCGATGGCGGCCTTGGCATTCAAGATTATGGCCGATCCCTATGTAGGGAAACTCGCATTCTTCCGTGTATATTCCGGAATCCTGGAACAAGGTACTTATGTACTCAATACCACCAAAGGCAAAAAAGAACGTGTCGGCCGTATTCTCCAGATGCATGCCAACAATCGTAAAGAAATCGAAAAAGCTTACTCCGGTGATATTGCCGCCGCTGTAGGATTTAAAGATGTCACCACAGGGGACTCCCTCTGCGATGAAGCAAACCCGATTATTCTGGAAAAAATGGAATTCCCGGAACCGGTTATTTCCGTAGCTGTAGAACCGAAAACCAAAGCCGATCAGGAAAAAATGGGAACGGCGCTCCAGCGTTTGGCGGAAGAAGACCCGACATTCAAGGTACATACCGATCCGGAAACGAACCAGACGATCATTTCCGGGATGGGCGAACTCCATTTGGACATCATCGTTGACCGCATGAGACGTGAATTTAATGTAGAATGCACCGTAGGTAAACCGCAGGTTGCTTACCGTGAAACCATCAGAAAGAGCGTTGAGTCGGAAGGTAAATTCATTCGTCAGACCGGCGGTCACGGACAGTACGGTCACTGCTGGCTTCGTCTTGAACCGATGGAAGCGGGCAAAGGCTTTGAATTTGCCAATGAAGTTGTCGGCGGCGTTATTCCGAAAGAATTTATTAACCCGATCCAGGCAGGCGTTGAAGCCGCTATGGATGACGGTGTTGTTGCCGGCTATCCGATGGTTGACATCAAAGTTACCGTTTACGACGGTTCATACCACGATGTCGACTCCTCTGAAATGGCATTTAAAGTAGCAGGCTCCATGGCATTCAAAGACGGCGCGAAAAAAGCGGACGCAGTCCTTCTCGAACCGTACATGAGCGTCGAAGTCGATGTTCCTGAAGAATACATGGGCGATGTTATCGGCGGATTGAACTCCCGCCGCGGACGCATTGAAGGTATGGAATCTGAAAACGGAGAATCCCGTATCAAAGGCTTCGTTCCGCTCTCTGAAATGTTCGGTTATGCGACCGCACTCCGCAGCTCCACACAGGGCCGAGGCACATTCACGATGACATTCGATCATTATGAAGAAGTTCCGAAAGCAATCTCCCAGCAGATTACAGAAGAACGTTTAGGAAATAAATAATTAAAAGGAGACTTTAAAATGGCAAAAGCACATTACGAAAGAACAAAACCCCATT
>OKXD01000018.1_pt1:0-110000 | contig 111684 bp, 107 predicted proteins | sample 1607661 | NCBI WGS metagenome assembly OKXD01 (sample SAMN02674607, study PRJEB24791) | human gut metagenome, SKBSTL069 | isolation source: stool | host: Homo sapiens | place: USA | reverse complement strand
ATCCGAGGAAAAGTAATCAAACGAGATACCCCAAGTAGCGGCGAGCGAACGGGGCAGAAGCCCAAACCGCGGAAGGAAACTTTTGCGGGGTAGAGGGCCATCAATAAAGTAAGAACCTTTAGCTGAATCTGTTGGGAAACAGAGCCGGAGACAGTGAAAGCCTGGTAAGCGAAAGAGGGACTTGCGGAGATGGTACCGGAGTACTGCGGGACACGAGAAATCCCGTAGGAAGCAGGGGGGACCACCCTCCAAGGCAAAACACAGATATCGACCGATAGCGAATAGTACCATGAGGGAAAGGTGAAAAGCACCCCGGGAGGGGAATGAAAAAGAACCTGAAACCGTATGTTTACAAGCAGTCGAAGACCGCTTAATAATAAGGTCAACGGCGTGCCTATTGAAGAATGAACCGGCGAGTTATGAGGTCCGGCAAGGTTAAGCAGGAAATGCGGAGCCGAAGCGAAAGCGAGTCTTAAAAGGGCGAAAGTCGGATTGCATAGACCCGAAACCACAGTGATCTACCCATGTCCAGGTTGAAACACAGGTAAAAATGTGTGGAGGACCGAACCTATATCCGTTGAAAAGGGTTAGGATGAGGTGTGGGTAGGGGTGAAATTCCAATCGAACGTGGAGATAGCTGGTTCTCCCCGAAATAGCTTTAGGGCTAGCCTCAGGGAAGAGATTACAGGCGGTAGAGCACTGATCAGGGGCGGGACCTACCCGGTTACCAAACCTAGTCAAACTCCGAATGGCTGTAATTATACCTGGGAGTCAGACTACGACTTATAAGGGCCGTAGTCAAAAGGGAAACAGCCCAGACCATCAGCTAAGGTCCCCAATGCCGTGCTAAGTGGAGAAGGATGTGGCATTTCATAAACAACCAGGATGTTGGCTCAGAAGCAGCCACCATTTAAAGAGTGCGTAATAGCTCACTGGTCGAGAGACGCTGCGCCGAAAATGTCCGGGGCTCAAGCACGGAACCGAAGCTATGGCAGACGCAAGTCTGGGTAGGGGAGCGTTCTTATGAGGAAGAAGCATGACCGGAAGGACATGTGGACACATAAGAAGTGAGAATGCCGGTATGAGTATCGAAAAGAAAGGTGAGAATCCTTTCCACCGAAAGCCCGAGGGTTCCTGAGCAACGATCGTCGACTCAGGGTAAGTCGGGACCTAAGCCGAGGCGAAAAGCGTAGGCGATGGACAACAGGTTGAAATTCCTGTACCGGATAAAGTCGCTATGAGCGATGGAGTGACGCAGGAGGGTACATGATCGCGCGAATGGAAGAGCGCGTCCAAGTGAGTATGTTGGTACAGAGGCAAATCCCTGTACCTGAAAGCAGAGACATGAAGGGGAGTTAAAGGAAACTTTGACGAACTGATGGATCCCACACTGCCAAGAAAAACTTCTAGCCAGACAATATCCGCCCGTACCGTAAACCGACACAGGTAGGCGGGGAGAGAATCCTAAGGTGCGCGGGAAAACCCTCGTTAAGGAACTCGGCAAATTGCATCCGTAACTTCGGGAGAAGGATGACCCTGAGTAAAAGAAGAGCAGAAACGCTTAGAGAAGAAAAGGGTGGCAGAAAAGAGGCCCAAGCAACTGTTTACCAAAAACACAGGTGCCTGCGAAAGCGAAAGCTGAAGTATAGGTGCTGACGCCTGCCCGGTGCCGGAAGGTTAAGGAGAGAGGTCAGCTAAGGCGAAGCTTCGAACTGAAGCCCCGGTGAACGGCGGCCGTAACTATAACGGTCCTAAGGTAGCGAAATTCCTTGTCGGGTAAGTTCCGACCCGCATGAAAGGCGTAATGATTTGGGCACTGTCTCAACGAGGGGCCCGGTGAAATTGAAATACCTGTGAAGATGCAGGTTACCCGCGACTGGACAGAAAGACCCCATGGAGCTTCACTGCAGCTTGAGACTGAAACCCGGTGACAGACGCACAGGATAGGTGGGAGACTACGAAGTATGTTTTTCGGAATATACAGAGTCAACGTTGGGATACCACCCTTCTGTTGCTGGGCTTCTAACGCAAGGAGTAACGACCCTGCGGACCCTCTCAGGCAGGCGGTTTGACTGGGGCGGTCGCCTCCGAAAGAGTAACGGAGGCGCCCAAAGGTTCCCTCAGGCCGGACAGAAACCGGCCAAAGAGTGCAAAGGCAGAAGGGAGCTTGACTGCAAGACCAACAAGTCGAGCAGAGACGAAAGTCGGGCTTAGTGATCCGGTGGTACTGAGTGGAAAGGCCATCGCTCAACGGATAAAAGCTACCCTGGGGATAACAGGCTAATCTCTCCCAAGAGTTCATATCGACGGGGAGGTTTGGCACCTCGATGTCGGCTCATCACATCCTGGGGCTGGAGTAGGTCCCAAGGGTTGGGCTGTTCGCCCATTAAAGTGGTACGCGAGCTGGGTTCAAAACGTCGTGAGACAGTTTGGTTCATATCCATCGCGGGCGCAAGAAGTTTGAGGGAAGCTGCTCCTAGTACGAGAGGACCGGAGTGGACGGATCAACGGTGTACCGGTTGTCACGCCAGTGGCACGGCCGGAAAGCCGCATCCGGAAGGGATAAACGCTGAAAGCATCTAAGCGTGAAGCCCCGCCCGAGATGAGACTTCTCATCAGTAATGAGTAAGACCCCTTAAAGACGATGAGGTAGATAGGCTGTGAGTGGAAGATCTGCAAAGATTGGAGCGACACAGTACTAATAGGTCGAGGTCTTAACTTAAGAACACCGAAAAAACGCGAGACCGAAGGCAAAAGAGAGACCTAAGGACTTCTTCTATATGGTTTTGAGAGAACAGACTCTCAAAGATTCAGTGGCGATAGCTGTGAGGATCCACCCGTACCCATGCCGAACACGGAAGTTAAGCTCACAAACGCCGAAAGTACTTGGCCGGAAGCGGCCCGGGAGGATAGGAAGCTGCTGATACACAAAAAGCACTTACAGTCTTGTAGGTGCTTTTTTCTTGTGTAAATCATTCTCTATATTGATGATGTTTTATGTATAGATAGAAGCTTTACAAAAGGTTCGTTTTAGAATGCTCTTATTGTCTTATGAAGGTGTCGGGATTATAAATTTATTCCCGTTTTTTTATTGTTTAAAAATATATTTGATTGTATGAAAAGTCTTTCTCCATCTTTAAGGTTGATGAACTTTTTCTTGTGCAAAGAAAAGTTTTAGCAATTTTAATCTTTTATTTGTCGCAAGATTACTTATAGTAGTTGCGTTTTATGGCATTGACAATTTTTTAGGGGGGGGTAGAATGATATAAAAGTTAAATTACTAAATATTTAAAAATACGAAACAAGAATAAATAATATAGTAAGAACAGTATTAAAATTTATGATTCCTAATGAAATAGCCGAAGCATATTTTGAAAGGAAAGTATAAGATTTTAGCGGATGTTTTTGTCATAAATGCTTGGTAACCCTGTACAAATATATAATTAAAATAGGAGGAGAATAATATGATAAGTGAGTTAATGAATTCTCCGAAAGTTATACAGCTAAATGGCAAGTATTGGCTTCATCGTGTTTCTCATGAATGGGATGTATCATATAAATTACTGGCTAGCGGGTATCTCTCTATCGGCTGGGGTGCACTTGCGGGCAGTGGTATTGAAAAGATTGCTGTTGATGGTGATATAAAGCAGTTCGAAACGACTATGATTGAATGGGGATATCAGTTGACACGTTCACGTTGGAGCCTGTGGAATTTCTTTAGGCTATCCCCCAACGACTTTGTTGTTGTTCCTTTGTTTAATGGTAAGTTTTCTATTTATAAAGTTAAGGGAATCCCTATACCTATTACAGAGCTTGTCGGGTTTGCAGATTTTATCTCGGAAGATGGTAGTCGGATTCTTCGTGACAAGGAGGTGTTGTTTCGGCGGTATGAAAATAATGAAATAGTCGACATAGGTTTTGTTGTTAAGGTGGAGGTGGTAAAGGATAATCTTTCTCGATATGAATATGCCGACAGCAGGCTAACAGCGAGAATGAAAATCCGTCAGACTAATGCAGATATTTCTGATCTTGCTGAGAATGTTCAACATGTAATTAGTGCAGAGTCTCCAATCAATCTGTATGCTGCCGTTATTGAAGAACTGGCCGACAGATTGCTGAATGCAATTAAAGTGCAACTTACTCCCGATAAGTTTGAACTTCTGATTAAATGGTACTTTGAAAGGATGGGAGCATCTCGCACGTTACGCCCTGGTAAAAACAGCTCCGACAAATGGGATGGGGCAGATGTTGACATAGTTGCGGAATTTGATGCCCTGAAAGTTGTTTTTTATATACAGGCGAAACTCCACGATAATGTTACATCCCAGTGGGCAGTTGAACAGATTTCAAAATATAAAGATCAACATGAAATATCTTTTGGTGAGTACACAGCAATTCCGTGGGTAATATCGACAGCCGACGTTTTTTCAGTCGATGCAATAACAATGGCACAGGAAAACAATGTGCGTCTGGTCACTGGTGGAGACTTTGCTCGTATGTTGATTGACGCAGGAATTACGGATATTAACAGAGCGTTTGACTCGGTATGAAATGTCATAATATTCAATCATGCAAAAAAACGTTGAAAATTTATGCAAAGAATGAAATAAGGAGGTAAATATGGCAAATCAAGTTTTACGAGATAAAATGAATCGGAAGATTGGCGAAATCAAGACGGACACAAGAGGTGTTCAAACATTGTATGATTCCATGAATAGAAAGAAAGGTACTTATGACCCCAAAACAAACGTTACAAGAGATACGGTGAACCGTGTTGTTGGGAAAGGGAATCTTCTTGCAGCATTATTATGAGAAAGTTGCCAAATTAGTTGGTAAAACACGTTATAAATAAACTCTTGCGTAAACCACCCATTATACGGGTGGTTTTAATGTTCTATAAAATATTAATACTATTTTATTCATATATAGTCCTCAATTGAATTTTTGAGTATAAACGTTTTTTTAGATAAATAGCTCAATTCTCCTTGTAAGAGAGGGAATGTTAATGAGAAAGCCTGCAATAATTGGTGCTTGATTTTCAGCTCGTTTGACAGGGCAATACTTTCTTTTGTTCCGTATTTTTTATCTCCTAATAGAGGGTGTCCTATATAAGATAAGTGGGCACGGATTTGATGCGCACGACCTGTAATTAGTTGCACTTCTAAAAGCGAGCAGGGGAAACCGTTTTTTTCGATAAGAGAGATTCTTTTGTATTTAGTTTTGATGGGAAGAGAATTTTTTATTTCGTTATCATAAATGGTCACTTTATTTTTCGTGGTATCTTTTAAGAGAAACCCGTTTAAAGTTTCTTCTTTTTTTGTGCTGCCCCAAACGATGCAGCGATAGGTTTTTATTAAACGGCGGGTTTTAATTATTTCATTTAAAGTCTGTAGTCCCCGTATGGTTTTACCGCATAAGACAAGTCCGGAAGTGTTTCGATCAAGGCGGTTGCAGACGGAGGGCTTTATCGTGGAAGATTCTTTGGTATTACAATAATTGAGAAGTGCATCGTTTAATGTGAATTCTTCAGACTGATCTCCCTGTGTTAAAATACCGGCCGGCTTATTTACAATCATAATATGCGCGTCTTCATAGATAATATGGTTAGCAAAATCAAATTTCTTTTGCTTAGGAATACGTTTTTTTCTTATGTTTTTTGAAAATAAAGAAAATGTTTCGTCACTAAACCAAATTTGAATGGTATCATTATCATTTAAAATTTCTTTTCCTAAGCATTTTTTATGGTTGAGTGTAATATTTTTTTTTCGTATGCTTTTGTGCAGCAGATTCAGCGGAGCAAGGGGAAGCAACCTTGTTATATATTTTAATGAAGTTTGCCCTGCCGTTTCCGCAGTTATTCTAAATTCTTTCATGGTGGATACTCTTTGTAAATAAAATAACGGTGAAAGGTAACTTGCTAATGGATTGGCGTATTTTCAAAAAGGGGAATCATCTATGAAACGGGATGCTATCCGGAATGCCATCTTTTATTTCCATAAATAGCGGGGCTTGAAAACAGTATAGCTTGGAATCTGGGAGAGAAAAACGCCGGCGGTCATTGAGAGGATTCCGATGCATTGCCAAAGCGTGAAAGATTCGCCTAAGAAAAGAATGCCTGACAGACCGCCGAATACCATTTCGAGGCTGAGAATCATGGATGCTTCGGTGGGAGGTAAATGTTTTTGTCCTATTGCTTGAAGCGTATAGGCTATACCGGTAGAGAAAATTCCGGTATATAGAAGCGGCCACCAAGCTCGTGAAACATCAGAAATTATTATTTTTTCAAAAAAGAAAGCCAGAAGCAAGTTGAGGATACCTGCGACAAAAAATTGTCCGGCTGATAGGATGATAGGAGAAACCCGTTGTGTGAAGTAATTCAGCATGTGAATTTGAGTAGTGAATCCGATGGCACAAAGAAGAACAAGTAAGTCTCCGTGCCCGATAGTAAAGCTTTCGGTAATGGATATAAAATATACACCAATGATAGCAAGAAAAGCGCCGATGACATGGTTCAGTTTCAGCGGCTCGCCTATACATAGACCTGATATGGGAACAAGCAAAATATAAGTGGCGGTAAGAAAACTGGCTTTTGAAGCCGTTGTATATTGTAATGCGACTTGCTGTAATGTGGCGCCTGCAAAAAGAGGAATACCTACACACAAAATAGCAGTGAAAACGGGAAGAAATGTTTCGTTGATGTGCTTTTTTTCTTTATTTCGCGGTATAAAAGGAAGTAAAACAACAGAGCCGATTAAAAAACGTATACCGTTAAATGTATAAGGTCCGATAGAATCCATACCGACAACTTGGGCGACAAAAGCAAATCCCCAAATGACGGCGGCCAGTAAGCATAAAAAACGATACTTCATGAATGCTCCTCATTAATAAATTTGATATGATTATAGCATAGCGGAAAGAGGTGGGAAAATGCAGGTCAAATTGGCAGCGATTGATTTAGACGGTACATTGCTTCGTGATGATATGACGATTTCCGATCACTCCAAAAATGTAATACAAAAAATAGCCAAACAGGGAGTTCATATAGTTATTGCTACAGGACGCATGTTTGATTCCGCACAGGAGAAAGCAAATCAACTTGCGTTAGGAGATATCCCTTTGATTTGTTATACCGGCGCATGGATCATGTTCAGTCAATCCGGAAGAGCGCTGATACAGGAAGGAATAACAGCGGAAACCACAAAAAAAATTCTTGCTATTGCAAGAGAAAATCATTGGCTGGCGCATACTTTTTATAATGATCAAATTTATTTGCCGGCACCGCATCCGTCGGAGGAAATCTATCAAAAATACAGAAGTAAAAAAGTAAAGTATCTGGGAGAAAAATTTTATCATCCGGAAGAAAAATCTACACGGATTATTTTTGCAAGTCCTTATGAATCAGTGCGTTATCAAATCCGGGAAAGAATGGAAAAAAGTTTTGGAGAAGAAATAGAAGTTGTATTTCCCGGAGACGATTTTGTCGATGTACATAAAAAGGGAATTGATAAAGGCTGGGCACTCAGCCGGTTATGTAAATGGTGGAATCTCTCAAAAGAGGAAGTGATTTCGTTTGGGAATACGGAAAATGATATTTCCATGATGAAGTTTAGCGGGCAGTCCTGGGCAGTATCCAATGCTGATAAAGTAGCCTTATTGGCTGCTGATCATATATGTGACTCGAATGAAAATGATGGAGTCGCCCGTGTACTGGAGTCGTTATTTATAAAATAAACTAAAAAAACACATTCGGCAGATAGACCAAATGTGTTTTTATTTTAGTTCTGACAGAAAAAATCAAGTGTTTCTTTTAATCCGTCTTCGAGAGACATGGAGGGAGACCAGTTTAAAGAAGTCCGGATTTTTTGATTGGACAGGCAAGAACGGAAAATATCTCCGGTCCGGGGTTGTCCGTATTGGATATAGGAGGGGTCAAGACCGGTCAAGTTTACCATTTTATGCGCCAAATGCTGAATGGATATTTCGGATCCGGTACTGACGTTAAAAATGTTTTGATGACCGTGGGTTAACGCAGATACATTAGCGGAAACAACGTCATGGACAGAAATGAAATCTCTGGTTTGTTTACCGTCTCCTAAAATAGTGATTTTCTGCTTTTGCGACAATGCTTTTGCAAATAAATAAATGACTCCGCCTTCTCCGTTAGCGCCTTGCCGGGGGCCATACACATTGCTGTAACGGAGAACCGTATAGTTAAGATTAAATAAAGAATGATAGAGGGTTAAGTATCGCTCGGTCATCCATTTTGTCAATCCGTAAAAAGAGGTGGGGGTAGGAAGTTCATTTTCTGCGAGAGGTAAATTTGAATTATCTCCATAAATAGCGGCGGAAGAAGAAAAAATGATTTTCTGGACATCTGTTTTTCTGGCAGATTCCAGCACGTTAAGCAGTCCGATAATATTTTCTTCCGCATCGAATTTCGGATATCGGATAGACACAGGAACCATTGTTTGTGCAGCTTCATGATAAACTACATCAAAATGGCGGCTTTCGAAGAGAGAAATAAGTTTGTCACTCCGGATATCGGTTTCTATAAACTCGGCGTCCCGGGGAATAAATTTTTTTGTGCCTGAAGACAAGTTATCTACAATCGTAACTTCATGGCCTTTCGAAACAAGGGCATCTGCCAGATGAGATCCTATAAAGCCGGCACCGCCGGTAATTAAAATTTTCATAGCCAGTCCTTTTTATCTGAAATAGCAAAACGATAGCCGGTACCCCAAACGGTTTCTATGTGTTCATAAGGACGTCCGGCAAGTATTTTCAGTTTTTTACGCAGCCTGTTGATATGGACGGTGACCGTCGCCGGGTCACCGATGGGATCCAGTTCCCAGACCTTTTGAAATAATTGCTCTTTTGTAAAGACTTCGCAGGGGTGTCTTGCCAGAAAATAAAGCAAGTCAAATTCTTTTCCCGTTAATAAAACTTCTTTTCCGTCCCACATCACTTGGCGTGCTTTGGGACGAATCAAGAGCCGGTCAATCAACAGATCCTTTTCATAAGAAGGGATATCGGTATCTCGGTTCATAATTCGCGAATGGACAGCCAATTGAGCCTTGAGATAAGCAACAAGAATAGTGCCGTTTACCGGTTTTGACAGATATCCGTCCGCTCCTGAATCAAGACCGCGAACAATGTCGGCGGCGTCTTCCGAATCGAGTAATAAGATGATCGGAATGTTTGTTATTTCTCTTATTTCCGAGCATAAAGAAAATTCGTCTTCTTCAGGAAGTGTGACATCTAAAATAACAGCATCTATTTTTTTTGAACAGATGATTTCCATGGCATCTGCCGCACCGGCAGCGATGAAAGGAACACATCCGCCGCTTTCTAAAAAATCATGTTCTATATTTGCGATGGTCATGTCATCTTCCACGATGAGAACATTCGTCATTCTATCCTCCATCGGAAGCAGCTATCCCAAATTTAATTCAACCGGGCAGTGGTCGCTCCCCATAATGTCCGGGTGAATATCAGCCCCTTTGATATGGGCGTTTAAAGCGGAAGAAACAATAAAATAATCAATTCTCCATCCGATATTTCTTTCTCTGGATTTCGCAAAGTAGCTCCACCATGAATAGGCTTTTTCTTTATCGGGGTATAAGTAGCGGAACGTGTCGGTGAAGCCGGCTGCAAGGAGCTCGCTCATTTTATTTCTTTCCTCATCTGTAAAACCGGCGTTTTTGTGATTAGAAGCCGGATTTTCCAGATCGATTTCTTTATGGGCTACATTTAAATCTCCACAGAGAACGACAGGCTTTTTTAATGACAGTTCTGTCAAATATTTTCTGAAATCATCTTCCCAGTGCATGCGGTAATCCAAACGGGCCAGATCACGTTTGCTGTTCGGTGTATAGCAAGTTATTAAATAGTGATCGTCAAATTCCGCAGTAATGACACGACCCTCCTGATCATGCTCTTCAATACCAAGCCCGTAAGTAACCGACAGAGGCTTTATTTTGGTAAACAATGCAGTTCCGCTATATCCTTTTTTTACGGCACTGTTCCAGTATTGTTCGTAGCCCGGAAGGTCCAATTCGATTTGGTGAGGTTGAAGCTTTGTTTCTTGGAGGCAAAAACAATCGGCATCCAGCCTGGAAAAAGCATCAAGAAAGCCTTTTTTTATGCAAGCCCTAAGACCGTTTACATTCCATGAAATATACTTTAATTTTTTCATAACCCTATCCTTTATCATAAAATCTATTGAATGGTTTTATTATACACTGTCTAAAAAAATATATATAGACAACGTATGAAGCGATGATGTGCTTTTCGTTAATGCAAATATGCTATAATGGGAAAAAATTAACAAGTTACGTGAATTAATAAAAGGAGAGTATACGAGATGAAAAAAATAGTGGTAACAGTTATTGGCGCTGACAGCGTGGGAATCGTTGCAGGAGTTACAAAAGAGCTGGCGGTTCAAAATATAAATATTCTCGATATTTCCCAAACAATTTTAGATGATATTTTCGACATGGTTCTTATTTGTGACATGGAGAAGGCAAAAGGATCACTGCAAGATGTGCAAGAGGGAATGAGTGTATTGGGCAAACAAATGGGGGTAGATATACGAGTCCAGTTAGCGGATATTTTTTATGCTATGCATCGTATTTAAGGAGGAGCCATGCTTGATTTAAATATAGAAGACATACTGTCTACGGAGCGTATGTTTGACCAGAATAAATTGGATGTACGCACGGTAACGATGGGAATTTCTCTTCTGGGGTGCGTTTCTGATGATGAAAAAACATTATGCACAAAAATTTATGACACCATTTGCAAAAAAGCGGAACGATTGACAAGTGTGAGCCATGATATTTCGAGAGAGTATGGAGTACCTATTATCAATAGAAGAATATCTGTAACTCCCATTGCATTGATTGCGGGAGGCATTCCATCTTCCAGTTATGTTTCTATTGCCCAAACACTGCAAAAAGCAGCTGATACAGTCGGTGTAGATATTCTCGGCGGATTCTCGGCACTTGTAGACAGAGGCATGTCCGAATCGGATAAAATTTTAATTGACTCGATTCCGGAAGCGTTGGCCACGACCAAAAGCGTTTGCAGTTCAGTGTCCGTCGGATCTACAAAAGCAGGAATCAATATGGATGCAGTAAAAATAATGGGCCGGGTAATTAAGGAAACTGCTGAATTAACCAAAAACCAGGATGCCTATGGGTGTACCAAGTTGGTAGAGTTTTGCAATCCTGTCGAAGATAATCCGTTTATGGCGGGAGCATTTCATGGCGTGACACAGGGAGATACCGCCATTCATGTAGGCGTATCGGGGCCGGGTGTAGTCAAACGAGCTTTGGAAGAAGTAAAAGGCGCTCCTTTTGAAGTTGTTGCCAAAACAATAAAAAATACGGCGTTTATGATTACCCGATTAGGACAGCTTGTAGCGGAAGCGGCCAGTGAAAGACTTCATGCTCCTTTTGGGATAGTAGATTTGTCTTTGGCTCCTACGGCAGCCATAGGGGACAGTGTAGCGGCGGTTTTGGAAGAAATGGGATTAGAGAGTTGCGGCGCTCCCGGAACGACGGCGGCATTGGCTATATTGAATGATTCTGTAAAAAAAGGAGGCCTTATGGCTTCTTCGAGTGTAGGCGGTTTATCGGGAGCATTTATTCCTGTCAGTGAAGATTTAGGAATGATTGAAGCCGTACAAAGGGGAAGTCTCAGTTTAGAAAAGTTGGAAGCCATGACCTGCGTCTGTTCTGTCGGTCTTGATATGATTGCTGTTCCGGGAGATATTTCTCCTGCAACAATTTCTGCCATATTGGCTGATGAAGCGGCTATAGGAATGATTAATAACAAAACAACAGCAACCCGTTTAATTCCCGCACCTGGGAAAAAACCGGGAGATATGGTAAATTTTGGCGGTCTTATGGGGTATGCACCTGTTATTGATGTGAATCGGTTTCAGGCAGAGAAATTTATTGCAAGAGGCGGTAAAATACCTGCACCGCTTCGTTCTTTGACCAATTAAAATGACCCTGGTAAATCTGTAAACGACAGCTCTTTTGTTGTTCTATAGATTAATTCCTTTACCGTTTGTGATAAAATGATAAGGTCATCATTTTGTTGGAAGTGTATCAGGTCATGGATAATAAAAATAAATCAACGATAACGGATATATCTGTGAGAAAAACGGAAAGTAAAAATACAAAACGTCATTGGCTACGCTGGTGGGGAATCAGCACGTTGGTTCCTTTTGCCGTGACGTTTTTTTTGAGTTGGTATTTCAGTTCACCCGGCGGATATCAGCCGTACTCGCAAATAAAATTGTTTTTACTGTTTGCCCAAGTCGGATTGATTACTGCTTATTTTAAGCATTGTCAGTTGAAAAAGGCGATCTGTTCACTATGGATAACCGTAGCTTTTTTATTCCTGTTTTCACTCATTGTTCCCTATTTGTCTATACAAGCGAACGTCATGATGGATATGACTGATATGTCAGGCGAATTCAGTACGCCGCTCTATCTGTTTATTTCTTGTTTGACAGCTGCCTGGCTTCTGCCGGGACGATGGCGTTTGATTGCCCGGTGTCTTTGCGTGACACTGATTGTTATCTATGTGCTGATTCAGTTTACTTATATCGGGTACTATAGCGTTACCAAGGCCTTGATTTCCGTTAATATGATGCTTGCAATGGCGCAGACCAATTTATCGGAAGCGGTTTCTTATATTAATGTGAATCTTCCTTATACGGCATTAGCGGCTGCCATTTTTATTTTATTGGTCTTGTCATTTTTAGTTTTTTGGGCAAGCCGGTTTACCTTTCAAAATAAAAATCCGATGTCCCGAAAGAGTTGGGTATTTTTGCTCGTACTTTTTTTACTCAATTGCGGATTATCACTGCTTTCCGTCGGCGGAACCAGGATAGCACATGTATATGCAGAGGCCTATGACACCTTGAAAAGTTTTGGGGAATATCAGCAAATTCTTGAAAACAGAAGAAATATGCATATAAAAGATCCGGACATCTTGAACCGGCTAAAAAATGCACCGGACGGGGTATATATTTTAGTCATCGGTGAATCATTAACACGGGATCACATGAATGTGTACGGATATGAGCGGGAAACGACACCTTTTCAATCTGCCGTTTACAAAGATCCGGAGTATACATTTTTCAATCATGTGTATTCTTGCTACACGCAAACGGTGCAAGTGCTTACATGTGCGTTGACGGAAAAAAACCAATATAACGGTATGCGGCTGGCGGAGGCATATTCTTTAGTGGATTTAGCACGGGAAGCAGGCTTCAAAACCACATGGATATCGAATCAGTCCCGGTTCGGTGTTTGGGATACGCCTATCGGTGCCATCGGTTCAGCGTGTGATGATCAATATTGGATTAATCAGTATATAGGGACAGATGTAATTACGAAGGATTATGACACGGCACTGGTTCCTTATTTAAAAAAAGTAGATCCGAAGAACAGACGACAGCTGATTGTTATTCATTTAATGGGAAGTCATATCAGTTACTGGGATCGTTATCCGGCGGAGTTTTATCGTTGGCCGGAAGATATAACAAGGGAGAGAAGCACGTCGGAAGTTATGACAGATGAATACGACAACTCTGTTCTTTTTAATGACTACGTGATGGAATCTATTATGAATACGGCGGTTAATTATTTGCAGGCAGATGGAGTGCTGTATTTTTCGGATCATGGAGAAGAGGTAACTGCCCGTCCGGGGCATAATGCGGATCAATTTAATTTTATGATGGTTCACATACCGTTTTGGATGTATACTTCCGAATCATATAGAGAAAGAAATCCTGAAACGATGAATCTTATATATTCCAGGAGAAATATGCCGTTTTCAAATGATATGCTGTATGACACTTTGATGGGAATCATGGGTTTGACAGCGGCACACTATGATCCTGCCTGTGACATGTTCAGTCCGGCCTTTGATAAAACACTGCCGACTTTAATGACAATGTATGGGAATATCATGATAGAGTCGGATGTAGAGCAAACAGGTACAGAGAAGGAAGCTAAAGACAGCCTGTGGAATAGCAAGCGGACAAATGACGGGCCGGTTTATTTTGATTGGACCAATTATAAACCGGTTAAATTTAAATTCGGCAAGAAGGCCGCCGATGAAAATAGCGGATTGAACGCAATGTCTTAACGTTATACAGATAACCGGTTTTGTAAATATGCGTATATAAGGCCTGTGCTATAATACAATCAGAAAAGTAAAGAGGTTTATGGAGGAAGCATGCGACTTCGCAGAAAACCATGGATTACGGAAGCCATCCATGCATATAGTGATATATTATTTTTGAATATGCCTGTTGATTGCAAAGGCAAGTGGAATTTACGGTTTAAACAGAATAAAAATCCGCTTCATGTCGAATTCGGTACGGGGAAAGGGAAATTTATCTCCGCGATGGCAGAGAAAAATCCCGATGTTAACTATATAGGAGTGGAAGTGCAGGAGGGGGTCATTTACTATGCGGCTAAAAAGGTTTCGGAGATGGAACCTCCTATCGAGAATGTCCGGTTGATATTGGGAGATGTAAGTCAGGTGGGGGATATTTTTTCACCGGGAGAAATTGACTGCATTTATCTAAATTTCAGCGATCCCTGGCCTAAAGCACGACATGCTAAAAGACGTCTGACGTACAGACTTTTTTTAGATAGATATGAAATGCTTTTGAAAGAGGGCGGAGAAGTTTGTTTCAAAACGGATAACAGAGATTTATTTGATTTTTCACTTGCAGAATTTAAGGAGAGGGGATGGCTCCTTTCTCAAATTACTTATGACTTGCATAGTCATCCTGTTGAAGGGGATGTAGAAACTGAATATGAAGAAAAATTTAGCAGAAAGGGGCATCCGATATGTCGTCTTGTGGCGACACGACCGATAAGGAAATGAGATATGTACCGAGTTGCCTGAAAGCGCTTCTTATTATTACAGGGATATTGATTGTCATCGGATGCTTGAATATTTACAGTTCCACTTTTTATATGAATATTCACTCCGGCGGTAATGCATATAGTCATATATTTAATCATCTGCGGTTGCTATTTTTAGGTGTGGCGATTGCTTTATGTGTGAATAAGTTTTCGGGATCTTTTGTAAGAGAGAAAGTGACTTTCGGATTCATATTGACGATGATCCTTCTTTTTATTGTGATGGTAGCGGGTCGTACCGTAAATGGAGCAACAAGATGGATTCCCTTAGGTTCTTTTTCTTTCCAGCCGTCAGAAATGGCAAAAGTGACGGCTCTTTTGTGGACGTCCTATTATTTAGGGAAGCAAATAGACAGTGGAGAAAAGATATCGGTTTTCCGTCGCTTTTTTGGACTGATCGGATACTACTGCGGTAATAAACGACAGAATTATTCTTTAGGCGCTACACTGAAATATTTTCGTCCTTTATGGGCGCCTCTTTTTATGGCTGTTTTTGTTTTGAAACAGCCCGATATGGGAACTGCAGGCATGATTGTTATATTTCCCGCCATTCTCTATATATTGGCAGGTCTTCCCGTGATAGAAATTTTGTCGGGATTTATTTTTGCCGCACTGATCGGATTTATTTTAATCATCATAGAACCATATCGTCTTGACAGGCTGATTGTATTGTGGGATCCTTTTTCTTACTCCAGAGACTTGGGCTATCAGACCGTGCAAAGCTTAATTGCCGTAGGTTCCGGCGGGATTTTGGGACAGGGACCGGCAGAGGGAATGTCTAAATTTCTTTATTTACCGGAACAATATACAGATTTTGCTTATGCGGTATGGAGTCAAGAGTTCGGGTTCCTGGGGGCTGTCATTGTTTTATTTCTCTATCTGGGGTTTATGTATTTTGGATTCAGTTGTGCCCGTATACTGAAACATCATCATGAATCCTTGTTGGTTTATGGATTAACAATGCTTATATCCGTACAAGGAATTGTAAACATTGCTATGGTTGTAGGATGTTTTCCGGTTACAGGGATTCCGCTTCCTTTCATTTCTTACGGAGGATCGTCTTTAATAATGAATATTATTTCGGTAGGAGTGATTTGGGAGGCTACACAATCAAGCTTGGCAAGAAGTGATAAAGAAGAAAGAAAAAGGCGGATAGATGCCATGTCGGGACGAATACCTTCTTATAGTAAAATATCCGGAAGCAGGTTCAGAAAGTAAATATAAAAGCATGGTGACGGGACTTGTGGAATCGGGTATGCTTTTACAAAAGTAAGTGGAAATTTGTTGAGATAGATGCTTAAGCAGGAGTGACGGCAGGAATCATATAGAAAAAATGGATGTCGTAATTGTAAATAAAACAACCGGATTCGATGAAGTATTTTCACGTTTATCTGAAGCTTTTCGCCGGATACTGGACGTAAAAATCATTCATATGCAAACGGAATTTGATGAGGATATAGGCAAAGAAATGGAGGCATATCAAAATGTGCCTATCGTTGTGGTGACTAAAAGAACAGAAGATTCGGGAGTTATTTCATATCAGCTGAACCAAAAGAAAATGAAAGGCAGTGTTTTTTGTATTGATGAAAACGACTATTTGATCACATCTTTCGAACATGACCGATTTGAAACATTTTTATTAACGCCCGATTTATTGGGGTGTCCCGAAGGGATGGAAGAAAAGTTGTTTATTCTATATGCCCTGATGAGTTTATGTTTGCAAAGCAAAAAAAAAGAAGCGTCTTTATTAAGCGCTTCTGATTCGACAAAAAGATTGCTGGGATATAAAACTAGATTTTCTTATTAAGAATACATCTGGCAAGATGCCAGGTTATGCGAATAGATTTTTGGAAAAGAAAAAAATAAAGTGCTTTTTTAGGATGGAGCAGCCAAAACAATTTTTTAATTGGGCGAAATGACAAGATATACCTTGAAAGTTTTTTGTAAGTCATAAAATCACCTAAAATATCACCTTTCTTTTTATCAACCGCCATGCGGTACAACTGTTTCATGTATATAATAACAAAAGTATAGTGACAATTCCAATTTCGGCTTATGCAGATATGTACAGAGGCCTTTTGTGATAAAATAGCATTATCATTGGATAGCGTCAAATGAGGGAGGTTTACATGGATTCAGGTAATTTAAGCATATACATTTCTTTTTTCTTTTTGGTACTTTATCTGGCTTTAGAGGCACAAGATTTAGGAATCGGTATTATATCCTCTGCCGTATCAAGAAATCAAGATGAAAATAAAGCGGCTTTAGGACTGTTGAAACCGGGAATTGACGGAAATGAAATATGGCTGTTTCTGGGGCTGTGCGGAATCACTGCCTCCGTCGGAACGTATGATCGGGATTATATGATGTTTGTTGTCTGTTTGGCGGGGATAGGGATGTTATTCCGATTGGCGGCACCATATTTCCGAGACGTTTTTAAAACAAAAGTGATGATGGGCTTATTATCTCTACTATCCGGCATCAATGTTTTTGCGGCAGGCATGGTTTTATTTTCGCTGCCGGAATATAACACATTTGATTTTTCATTTTATACGGTTTCCGGCTGTATGTGGCTGATTGTGCTTTCTATACAGGCGGGAGCTTTGTATGGTGCGGTCAAGGTTGTAAACCCTTTGGGAGAAAGATATAGAGCGACCGCATTGGTAACCATTCCGGTATCGCTTTTACTTTTTATCACACTCGCCGTATATTCATTTTCATTAACGGATTTTGTTGATAATCAGCCACTGTTTTATTGGGGAGGAAGTGTTTTCGCCGTCATTTTATTGATGATGTCTTTTATTGCGCTCAGAATGCGAAAGCTTTGGCCGGGGCTTATTGCCGGATATTTGTATCAACTGACGGCTATGATAACAATCGGGTTTTCTATAGGTTTCCGGACAGCAGGGGAAACTGTTAGAAATTGCATGTTGCCTGAAAATACGGAATTATTATATCCTTTATTAATGATGGGAGGTATTATTTCTGGATCAGCATTTATTTACCGGATGGTAAGAAGAAAAGAACAGTATATATGGAATGATTACATGTAAAAAAATTGGAATTTGTGAGAAAGAAGGTCATTTGCCATGGGGGAACTTTTTAAGACACAACATACTATAGATGAAATGCTTGACAAGATGGGAGTCAAAATCGTTCTTAACAGTGAACACTTAACGGAAAAAGATGTCTTTGAAGCGGAGAAAGACGGAGCGCAAGTCATACTGAAGAAACAGAATCCAAAAGAAACGGAAAAATAGAGTTATAGTACGGGACCGGAAAGAAAATCCGGTCCTTTTTATGTGTGTACGGAGAACATCAAAAAACTGGCAGGTATTGATATGATAAAATAAAAATAAATCATTAAATGTGGGAGGAAGAAAATGGATCCATTTGTTCATCTCCATGCGCATACAGAATACAGTTTGTTTGACGGAACGGCACGAATCAAAGATTTGGTTTCCCATGTGAAAGAATTAGGACAGAATGCATTGGCGATTACCGATCACGGTGCTATGTACGGAGCGGTATATCATTATAAAGAGTGCATTAAACAGGGGATTAAACCGATTATCGGTTGTGAAGTGTATGTAACCAAGGGAAGCCGTTTTATAAAAGGGAGCGCAGGCAAAGAAAAGCTCTATCATTTAATTCTTTTAGCAGAAAACAATGCAGGCTATAAGAATTTAATCAAGATTTGTTCAAAGAGCTGGACGGAAGGGTATTATCACAAACCTCGGGCCGATCATGATTTACTGGTCAAATACCACGAAGGGCTTATCGCCCTGTCGGCATGCGTGGGAGGAGAGCTGCCGCAAGCCGTTTTAAATCAAGATTTAGAAGAAGCAAAGAAGATTATTGAGTTTTATATACAGACGTTCGGGAAAGATCATTATTTTATTGAATTACAAAATCATGAGCTGCCGGAAGAGGCGGCGGTAAGGCCTATACTGGCAGCGCTTGCTGAGGAATATGGAGTCGGGCTTGTAGCAACGAATGACTTCCATTATACAAAAAAGGAAGATGCACCCAGTCAGGAAGTTAAACTATGCATTTCGACGGGAAATACTTTGGAAGATTCTAATCGTTTTCGCTTTAGCAATAATGAATTTTATTGTAAAAGCGGAGAGGAAATGAAGAAAATATTGGGAGCATTTCCGGGGGCCATTGAAAATACACAAAAAATTGCGGAACGATGTCATGTAACCCTTACTTTCGGTGAGCATAAATTACCGTCTTTCGATGTACCGGAGGGAGAAACGGCAGCCGGTTATTTACAGAAACTTTGCGAAGAATCACTGCCGGAAAGGTATCCCGATTTCGGAGAAAAAGAAAAAAAACGTTTGGCCTATGAGCTTGAAGTGATTAATCAAATGGGGTTTGCCGATTATTTTTTAATAGTGATGGATTTTATCCGCTATGCAAAGAATAACGGCATTCCTATAGGGCCGGGCAGGGGCAGTGCGGCGGGCAGTATAGTTTCTTATCTTTTACATATTACCGAAGTTGATCCGCTGCGATTTAATTTACTGTTTGAACGATTTTTAAATCCCGAACGAGTTTCCATGCCTGATATCGATACAGATCTTTGTTATCGCGGACGCGGACAGGTGATTAAATATCTAGCCGAAAAATATGGAGAAGATCATGTTGCACAGATTATAACTTTCGGCACATTGGCGGCCCGTGCGGTGATACGTGATGTCGGTCGCGTCATGGGGATACCGCTGCGCGAAGCGGACAGGCTGGCAAAAATGGTACCAAGCGGTCCGGGCGTTACTTTACAAAAAACACTGGACGGGTCCAAAGAGTTTTCTGATGAATATAAGAACAATGAATTGACACATCGCCTGATTGATCATTGCCTGGATTTAGAAGGGTTATCAAGAAATTCAGGCACGCATGCTGCGGGGGTAGTTATTTGTTCAGAGCCGGTAGATGAATATGTACCGATCCAGCTGACACAGGATGATTTTATACAAACACAATATGAAAAAGACTTGGATGAAGAGCTGGGTCTTTTAAAGATGGATTTACTCGGACTTAGGAACTTGACGGTCATTCATGATGCCGTGGAAATGATCAAGTCAAACCGAGGGATTGATATTGATATCAACAATATACCGAGCCAAGATACATTAACATGCGAAATGCTTTGCAAAGGAGATACAACCGGTGTATTCCAGTCAGAATCATCGGGGTTTACCGGTTTATTAATTCAACTGCACCCCGAACGTTTTGAGGATTTGATTCCGATGGTGGCTCTTTATCGCCCGGGACCGCTGGGAAGCGGAATGGCAGAGGATTTTATTAATAGAAAGCACGGAAAAATTCCCGTGCAATATCCGCATCCCATGTTGAAAGATATTTTAAAAGAAACCTACGGTATTATTCTTTACCAGGAACAGGTTATGCAAATTGCTTCCGCCATGGGAGGATTTAGCTTGGGACAAGCGGATTTATTGCGGCGTGCGATGGGACATAAAGAGCCGGAAATATTGTCGGCTCAGCGTGAATTATTTCTGGACGGTGCACGGACACAAAATGTTGATGAGAAAATTGCGAATGAAGTTTTTGATTTGATGCTTCATTTTGCCGGATACGGTTTTAATAAATCGCATAGCGTATGTTATGGCTGGATTGCATGGCAGACTGCGTACCTGAAAGCCAATTACCGTCCGGAATTTATGGCTGCCATGATGACTTGTTATAATGGTGATAAAAATAAGGTAAGCCGCTATATTTCCGATACAAAAAGGGCGGGCGTTAAAATAGCGGCTCCGGATGTCAATCGAAGCCAAGCCTATTTTTCCGTAAAGGGAGAGACCATTTTATTTGGACTTTCCGGTATACAAAATGTAGGAGAAAATGTAGTCAATTCTATTATTTCCGCCAGAAATAAAGGAGGATTCTTTACATCCCTTTCTGATGTATTGGAACGGGCGGAGGTCAAAGGATTAAATAGTCGTGCATGTGAGAGTCTTATACGGTGTGGAGCCATGGATTCTCTCGGATATAACCGCCGTCAATTACTGGAAGCCTTGCCGCAAGCGTTGAATATGGCGGCAGCCACGAAAAATGACAGGAATTCCGGACAGCTGTCTCTCTTTGGCGGAGAAGAACAAGTCAAGGTTATTTCTTATCCTGATTTGCCGGACATGGAATCTGACGAAAAGATAGAATGGGAAAGGAAGTTGTTGGGATTTTATGTAAGCGGGCATCCTTTGGATGCTTATAAAGAAGAGATGAAAACATGCTCTCCCATCTATTCTATCCGGAGCGATGCGGCACACTACGACGGGAAAATGGTTACTGTTGCCGGCATGATTATCAGAGTCAAAGGAATGATGACAAAAAAGGGATCTCCCATGGGATATGTAACGGTGGAAGATTATGAAGATGCTGTTGAATGTGTGGTATTTCCCTCCGTCTGGGAGTCGGTAAGACCGATTCTGATTGAAGATACTGCTGTTTGGATAAGGGGGAAAATCCAAGCCAGTGAAAGAGATTTCAAGTTACTGGCGGAAGAAATCACTCCCCTTTCTAATCTTAGGACACAGGGCACTCACAAAAAAGTACATTTGTACGTGGATGCAGACCATGAATCTGAAGAAGTCAGCAGTAAGCTGGAAGAAGTTTTGAAAAGATACCATGGAAAAACCCCGGTTTATTTACATATAAAGCGGACACAACAAAGAATAATAATGAATGAGAAGTTTTATCTGGAAATGAATGAAGAGGCAAAAACGCAATTAGAAAAACTTTTAGGAGAAAATGCAGTCATTGTAAAATAACCGATAAGCGGTTTATATACCCGGACAGCGGTTGTCATATTTGATTTATACATCCAATACGGTATGCTATACTTGTAAAGTAAATATATTTAATAAAGGGGGATATTATGAAGTTTCTCGTTTGCATTAAACAGGTGGTAGACACTTCGAAAATGGAAGTAGATCCTGTGACCGGGCGTTTAAAACGCAATAATGCGAATAGTATTATGAATCCGGTTGATTTAAATGCATTGGAAGCGGCATTCTCACTTCGTGATAAGGTAGGAGGAACTGTGGATGTTATCACGATGGGACCTCCCCAGGCGGAGGCGGTTCTTCGTGATGCGGCGGCTATGGGGGCGGATCGGTTATATCTGGTTACGGATCGTGCTTTTGGCGGGGCAGATACTCTTGCAACAAGTTATACTTTGGCAGCGGCTATAAAAAAAATAGGCATGCCGGATATTATTTTTTGCGGAGTGGAGTCTATTGACAGCAACACGGCCCAAATCGGCCCGGAAATTGCGGCAACATTGGGGATACCGGATGTAAGCGCCGTGTCGTCCATCTTGCTGGAAGACGGGGATAAAGTTACCGTAACCCGGCAAAACGGATCCGGAGCGGAGGTGTTGGCGCTTAAATTGCCGGCAGTGATTACGACAACCGCAGATCTTAATCAACCGCGTTACCCGTCTATTAAAGGGCTGATTCATAAAGATGAGGCGGAAATCATATCGGTTACTTCCGCAGATTTACCTGTAGAAGAGCATCGCATCGGCGCTAAAGGATCGCCTACACAAGTAAAGCGGGTTCGTCCGGTTGTACCGGGGAAAAAAGAAAATTTACGAATTGAAAATAAGTCTGCTGTTGAAATGGCAGGTGAATTGGCTGAAGCTATGAAAAAATTAGCAGTCATTTAGGAGGCAACGATGGATTTTTCTGATTATAAGGGAATTTATGTAATTGCAATTCCTAAGGACGGACAAGTGCAAAAAGTCACCGGCGAGCTGATTGGGGAAGCAAGGCGGCTTGCTTCAGAGCTGTCGTCTGAGGTTTCTGTTGTTTTGATCGGGGCAGAAATTACAGACTTTGCTCCCGATTTGATTTCTCTCGGAGCTGATCGGGTTTACGTTCTTGAGTCAGCCGTTTTTTCTCACTATGACGGAGCGGCTTATCAAAAAGCTTTGGGGGTATTTTTTAAAGATAAAAAGGCGGATATTGTTTTATTCGGCGCTGATCCGTACGGACGTGATTTGGCACCGCGGTTAGCGGCGGAATTGGTCTGTGGTGTGACGGCAGATGTTACAGAATTATCGGTAGATCCGGAGCAAAAGCTGATTGTATGGTCCAGGCCTGCCATGGGAGGAAATATCATGGCGGACATTATAAGTCCGAATTACCGTCCTCAGGTAGGGACGATACGACCGGGGGTATTTGCTTGTCCGGAAAGAGATGCAACCCGGCAAGGAGAAATCATTCATGTGCCGGCGGCGGTAACGGAAGATGACTTGGGAACCGTTTTAAAAGCCATCATTCCCGCTGCAGCAGATGATAATCCCGTAGACGAAGCGAATATTATTGTGGCAGGCGGAAGAGGATTTCATTCGCCCAAAGAGTGGAAACAGATTCATGAACTGGCCAGTCTTTTGGGCGCAGCTGTCGGTTGTAGCAGACCCGTTGCAGAAACCGGTTGGGAAAATCCGACACACCAAATCGGTCAAACAGGAAAAGCGGTTTCACCCAAAATTTATTTTGCCCTTGGAATTTCGGGAGCCATGCAGCATGTATGTGCGGTCAACCCGGATATTTTAGTGGCGATCAATAAAGATCCGAAAGCGCCGATTATGGAGCTGGCCGATTATGCGGTGGTTGCCGATTTGAAAGAGTTTTTGCCGGCTTTTATAGAAAAAATCAAAGAAATAAAGTCAAAATAATAAGAAGACATTTTAGTTACTTTATTTGGAGGTGAAACCTATGTCAAAAGTGGCGATATATTATAACCACAACTTTTATTATGATTTTTCACAAATTCTTAATGCAGATGACAGAGGAATCCAGTTTGGAGACGGTGCCTATGAATGGATCCGGATTTATAAAGGCCATCCTTTTGCACTCTCTTATCATGTGGATCGTTTATACCGATCCATGCGTTTATTGGGAATCCGCCCCGTAACGGCACCTGATGAATTTACTGAAATTGTAGAAGTGGTGATAGAGGAATCCGAAATACAAGAAGGGTATGTAAAAATTATAGTTACCCGAGGGACTGATGATCATAATTTCACAATTCCCGGTAGAAATGCACTTAAACCCAACGTGCTTGTTTACGCCAAGCCGATTCATCTTGAAAGTATTGAAAAAGTGCAGGCCGGGGTGACCTGCATTACGATGGATGATGACAGAGGACATCATTGTGATATTTTAAGCCTTAACCAGCTGAATAATTTAATGGCCAGGGCGGAAGCACAGAAAAAAGAATCTTATGATGCAATTTTTATAAAGGACGGTTATTTAACGGAAGCTTCTCATTCCAACGTATGTATTGTAAAAGCCGGCGTGATTTGGACACCTGCCACAAATGAACATATGATTCGCGGAATTACCCGTTCGCTTGTTCTTTCCAGAGTGGCACCTACCGCAGGTGTTACAACCATTGAGGAAACGTCGGACCCTGTCAAGCTGGATGATGTAATGAATGCGGAAGAAGTTTTTTTGACAAATTCGATAGATGGAATTATCCCTGTGCTGGCTATTGACGGAAGACCTGTCGGAACAGGCAAGGTCGGGAATGTAACAAAGAAAATCCAGGAGCACTATGCACATTTAATGAGTGACGGATTGCCGTAATTCAAAATTGTTTTTAAATGGCTGCAATGCTGAAAGCTTAAATCGCTTTGAGTGTTGCAGTTTTTTGTTTAGAGCAGAAAAATATTGTTTGGCAAAAAACATAAAATATAGGAATGATGAAATCGTTCCAAGTGATTTTCAGAGGAAGTGATTCTCCTTTGCAAGAAATAGACAAGGACAGTTTTATTTTTGAATTAAAAGTTAACAGAATCTCATGGTATAATTGAAAATAATTCTATATAGGAGAATGAAATGCGTGCATTGGGAATTGATCCGGGTATCGGTCGCTGCGGATTTGGGGTTGTTGAAAAGAATCAGAATCAAATTATACCGATTGACTTTGGCGTTATCGAAACATCCAAAGAGCAAAACTGTCTGGAGAGATTGAATATTGTTTATGAAGGGGTGGCAGAATTAATAGAAACGTACAGGCCGCAGTTTATGGGAGTCGAATCTTTGTATTTCAATACCAATATTACGACGGGAATATCGGTTGCCCAGGCCAGAGGCGTTATACTTCTTGCAGGGTATAGACAAAATTTACCTGTTATAGATGTAACTCCGTTGCAGGTGAAACAGCAAATGGTAGGTTATGGGAGAGCAAAAAAAACACAAGTGATAGAAATGGTGATGAAAATCATGAAAATCACTGAAAAAATTTCACCCGATGATGCGGCGGATGCATTAGCGGTGGGATTGACAGCGATTTATTATATGGAACACAGTAAAATGTTTGGGAGCATATGATGATTGGATATATAAAGGGGAAGGCAACAAGATTTTTCAAGGATTTTTGCTTTTTGGAGACAAACGGTATTGGATATCGTGTTTTTATATCCAATATGGACCGTGAAAAAATCCATTTAGAGGAAGAAGTGTGTTTACTTACTTATATGGCGGTCAGAGAGGATGCCATTTTGCTTTATGGATTTCTGAAGCAAGAGGCCTATGATTTATTCCTTGTGCTGATTTCAGTTTCTAAAATAGGCCCGAAGGTGGCCATGGGAATTTTATCATCCATGTCCCCGGAAAAATTTATTCAGGCGATAAGAAATAAAGATGTAGCCGCTCTTACAAAATTGCCGGGCATAGGAAAAAAGACGGCGGAACGTCTCATCGTAGAACTGAAAGACAAAACGGAAGCATTCGACGGCGTTATCACGGAGGTAGCACCGGATGGAATGGCGGCAGAATCCGGAGATATAGGTCTGATAGGAGAAGCAACTAAATTTTTGCAGACTTTGGGATATGATTCCTCAGAAATATTACCCGTACTCAAAGAAATTGCCGGGAATTATCAAGATGTGGCGAGCCTGGTGAGCGGGGCGCTCCGTAAATTCGGAGAGCGGTAAAATGAGTTTCATATAATATTGGGATGACGGAAGGATTTTTCATGAATAATAAATATATCAAAAGTCTTGGAAAAGGAAATAATATAGATCTGCTGGGGACAGAGGGGCGGATTACGGCAAAAGAAGAAACCGGACACGATGAGTGGCAGCAAACGATTCGTCCACAAACGTTAGGAGAATATATTGGGCAATCGTCATTTAAGGAGAATCTGAAAGTTTATATAGAAGCGGCTAAATCCAGGAAAGAAGCTCTTGATCATGTGCTTCTTTACGGACCGCCCGGTTTGGGAAAAACAACGATGGCCAAAATTATTGCCAATGAACTGGGCGTTCAGTTTAAAGTAACCAGCGGTCCTGCCATCGGACGCCCCGGGGACTTAGCCGCTATCTTGTCGACATTGCAGGAACACGATGTCTTGTTTATTGATGAAATTCACAGATTAAACAGAAATGTCGAAGAAATATTATATCCTGCCATGGAAGATTTCTCTTTAGATATTGTGATGGGAAAAGGGGCAGGTGCCAATTCTATCCGCATTGAGCTTCCGCCGTTCACCTTGATAGGTGCGACGACAAGAGCGGGTGCTTTATCGGCGCCGCTTCGTGACCGGTTTGGAATTATCAATCACATGCAGTTTTATACACCTGACGAGTTGCAGCATATCATTACAAGAGCCGCAGAAATTCTTGAAATAGGAATTGAAGCGTCCGGCGCAAAAGAGATTGCCGCCAGAGCAAGGGGAACTCCACGGATTGCCAACCGTTTATTGAAACGGATCAGAGATTTTGCGCAAGTGAAAGGGGGAGGCATTATTTCCGAGGAAATTGCAGAGAAGGCACTTGAATCTCTTTTGGTGGATAAGATTGGTTTAGACTTGGTGGATAGAGAAGTTTTAAAAACCATTATTGCCAAATTTAACGGAGGGCCTGTAGGAATTGATACTATTGCCGCCTCTATCAGTGAAGAAAAAGCAACGATAGAAGATGTATGTGAGCCTTATCTGATGCAAATCGGCTTTATATCACGCACGCCCCGGGGAAGAATAGCCACCAGATCGGCGTATGAACATTTGGGGATGGAGTGGGATCATCATACACCGGCCGATCTTTTTGATACGGACCGTGAAGAAGAATAAATAACAAGAGATAAGAAGAGGGTTTATGGTCATGAAAAGATATTTTATATATGGATTTTTAGTACTCATGTTTTCGGCCGTTTCGCAAATAACATGCGTATATGGAGAAAATATAGAGATCCGGCAAAAGGCGGTTATAGAAAAAGGAAGCCCTTTAACGAAAATAAATCTAAAGACATCCGGTGAAGAGAAGAGAAGTTCCAAAGAGACAAAGGTTCCGAAAAAAACAACGGAGAACACCTATATTCATTTGAGTAAAAACAGTGAAAAAAACAAGGGCAAGATAAAAAATCAGACGAAGCCAAGCATAAATAAAAAAACATCGAAAGAACATAACGGACCGGAGATGGAAATAGGTCTTTTATCCGGTTGTAAGCAAGTACAAATTACGGGTCTTGAAAATTTTTATATAAGCGGAACCGGTAAAGGGAAAGAATCCTATCCACGGGGAAAGACTGTCATTTTTATCCAAGAGGGAAATCAGATAGTTGCCAACGGGAGAAAGATTGACGGTCCTGTGTATCTTTCTACAGAAAGTGATCACCCTGCTTTTGCAGTCAAAGGGAATCAGTATAGAGGAAAAATGAAAGTGATTCCGTCCAAATGGAGTTCCGGATTGACAGTAGTCAATGTGATACCTGTTGAATTATATTTGAAAGGCGTCGTCCCCTGTGAAATCATTCCTTCATGGGAAGTCGATGTTATCAAGGCGCAGGCGGTAGCGGCCCGTACATATGCGATTTTTCATAAAAATCAATATCGTTCAGCCGGATATGACTTGACAGATGATACACGCTCCCAAGTATATAAAGGCGTCGCTGCGGAAACGGAAATGACAAATAAAGCGGTAGAAACAACAGCCGGAGAAATTATTACTTATGGGGGCAAAGCCATTGATGCGCTTTTCCATGCAAACGGAGGAGGCCATACGGAAAACAGTGAAAATGTATGGGGTTCTTACGTTCCTTATTTACGGGGAGTGAAAGAAGAGGAAAACCGGGTATTAAATAAGGCATGGGTAAAAACCGTATCTGTTGATGAGTTTTCGGCTGCGCTGGCGAAAGCAGGTTATCCTGTTGGAAAAATAAAAGAGCTGTTGCTGTCGCGTTTGAAGATGGGAGATAAAAACTCCCGCGATCGTGGAATCTCAGGCCGTGTAAAGGGTATGGAAGTTAACGGCAAATATGGAAAAAAACAAATATCGGGAGAAATACTGCAGAAAATATTGGGACTGCAAAGCACTCTGTTCGACATTTCCGTAAAAGGTAAAAATATTATTTTTATGGGATACGGTTGGGGGCACGGATTGGGTTTATCACAGTGGGGAGCCAAGGCTATGGCGGAAAAATATGGAGACGGAAAAGATTATTACAAAAAAATTTTGACATATTATTTTTCAGGAACCGGAATAGAAAAGATTTATTAATAAACCGGGAAAATGGGGAGAACAAAGATGAAGCTGAATGAATTTAATTATGATTTACCTAAAGAATTAATTGCACAAGAACCGGCAGAACCGAGAGACTCCTGCCGTCTTCTTGTGATGGATAAAGTGACGGGAGAGCGGTCGCATCAGCATTTTCGTGACATATTGGAGGAAATCCATGAGGGCGATGTTTTTATCTTTAATAATACAAAAGTTATTCCCGCACGTTTATATGGAAAGAAAAAAGATACGGGAGGAAAGGTGGAAGTATTGCTTCTTACACCCAAAGGGAACGATGTCTGGGAAATTCTTGTGAATCCGGGGCGCAAAGCTCTTCCCGGTCAGAAAATTCAATTTTCAGACCGTTTTTCCTGTACAATTATAGACAAGACTGAATTTGGCGGACGTCTGGCCAAATTTCATTATCAAGGTGATTTTGATGACTGGCTGGATCAAATCGGAGAAATGCCGACTCCGCCTTACATTCATAAAAAGCTGGCTGATAAAGATGAATACCAGACCGTATATGCCAAATTTAAAGGATCCGCCGCAGCACCGACGGCAGGTCTTCACTTTACTCCGGATCTGATGGAGGAAATGAAAAAAAGAGGAGCGGAACTGCTCTTTGTGACATTGCATGTAGGGATAGGGACATTCAGACCAGTTGAGGAAGAAAATATTGAAGATCATGAAATGCATCGGGAATGGTATACCATTGATAAAGAGACTGCCGAACGGATCAATGCGGCGAAGAAAGAGGGACGGCGTGTTATTGCCGTAGGAACCACGTCGGTAAGGACATTGGAGTCGGCGAGTCAGTCCGGAGAAATCATAGCGGGCAATCATTGGACAAATTTATATATTTATCCGGGGTATCAGTGGCGGATTGTTGATGCGATAATTACGAATTTTCACTTGCCTGAATCTACTTTAATTATGATGATGGCTTCTTTTGCAGGAAAGGAACATATTCTTTCCGCTTATAGAGAAGCAGTTAAAGAAAAATACAGATTCTTCTCTTTTGGCGATGCCATGTTTCTTAGATAAGAGGGTAGCGATGATAATTGATTTTGAGTTACAGGCGGAAGATAAGGAAACAGGAGCCAGGGCGGGGCTTTTGCATACGCCTCACGGAGTGTTTAAAACCCCCATGTTTATGCCGGTCGGAACACAGGCAACGGTTAAAACATTAACGCCGGAAGAATTGGATGATATGGGAGCACAAATTATATTATCAAACACCTATCATCTGTTTTTGCGGCCGGGACCGGATTTGATACGTCAGGCAGGAGAGCTTCACCGGTTTATGAACTGGAACAAGGGGATACTCACGGATAGTGGAGGCTTTCAAGTGTTCAGTCTCGGAGCCATGAGGAAGATAACAGAGGAGGGGGTTCATTTTCGTTCACACTTGGACGGATCAAAACAGTTTTTATCTCCTGAAGTATCCATACAGGCACAAGAGGATTTTGGCAGCGATATAGCAATGGCTTTTGACGAATGCATTCCCTATCCGGCGGATTATGAATATACAAAAAAATCTACGGAGAGAACAACCCGGTGGGCGGAACGTTCTTTAAAAGCACATAAGAGAAGTGACCGCGGAATTTTTGGGATTGTTCAAGGCGGCATGTATAAAGAGCTAAGAAAACAAAGCGCACTGGAAATATCCGGGCTGCCTTTTGACGGGATAGCTATCGGAGGGCTTTCTGTAGGAGAGCCTCATGATTTGATGTATGATATTTTGGAAAATACAATGCCATGGCTTCCCAAGTCGAAGGCAAGATATTTGATGGGCGTAGGAACGCCTGATTGCTTAGTAGAAGGAGTCGCTCGCGGGGTGGATATGTTTGATTGTGTCTTTCCGACCAGAGTGGCAAGAAATGGTATGGCCATGGTACATACAGGCCGTATGAATATGAAAAACAAGAAATATGAAAGAGATTTTGCACCGTTGGAAGAGGGATGCCGGTGCTATACATGTCAACATTTCACACGTGCGTATATCCGGCATTTGTATAAAGCGGAAGAACTGCTGGCATTTCGTTTAGTGACCATTCATAATTTATATTTCCTTTTGCAATTTATGCGTGATATGCGGGAAGCGATTCTAAATGGAACTTTTCCGCATTTTCGCAAAAGTTTTATGGACAGTTACCAAAGGGGAAGAGGCGCCCGATGATAAAATAAGAAATTTGTACAGACAATCTGTCATGGCTGTGGTAAAATAAAAATACAATGCTTGGAGGTGAATGAGAATGGGTAATATAGTGGATATTTTAGGAATGTTTTGGCCTTTTTTGATACTGATAGGGATTTTTTATTTTTTTATGTACCGCCCGCAGAAAAAAATGCAACTGGAACGAGGTCGTTTTCTTCTTTCCCTAAAAAAAGGTGATCATGTAGTAACTTCAGGTGGCATTCACGGGACGATCAAAGTGCTGCGTGATAAATATGTAGAATTGGAAGTGGCACCGAAAGTGATTATCCGGGTGGAAAAAACGGGGGTTCACCATGGAGATGTATCCCTGATTGATGAAGAGTCTGCTAAAAACGCCGGGGCGGCTGCTATCGGCGCGGCAGATATGAATCCGGAAGAGGCGGCGTTAAAAGATAAAAAATCTAAGCAGGCGGAGGACACTGAAACGGAAGTTGTAGAAGAAATCGTGGAAGTTGACAGCCCCGAAGAAGCCGGAACTGAAATCATAGAAGAAGTGATTGAAGTGGATGAAAATGGAAAAGTAATTCACGAGGAAAAGAAATGACAGAAGAACATTCCGCTCTTCAACAAAGAAAGCAGGAACTGCGCACAAAGATGCTCGCCATGAGGCGGGCTCTTTCTTCTGATATCATTGAAGAATGGTCAGCAAGTTTGGTAAAACAAATTATTTCCTTACAAGAATATAAATCTGCCAGACGTATCATGGCTTTTCTTGCTATGAAAGGCGAAGCGAATCTGGATCGGTTTATCCGATATGCACTTCAAGAAGGGAAAGAAATTTATATTCCCGTTTGTAAGCAGAACAGACAAATGGAGGCAGGCAGGCTGACAGATATGAACCATTTTCAAAAAGGTCCTATGGGATTAAGAAACTTGCCTGATGGCTATAGTGTATTATGCCCGGAAGAATTAGATTTGGTATTCATTCCGGCGGTGGCCTGCAGTTATGAACACGAGCGCTTAGGGATGGGAGCCGGATATTATGACCGGTTTTTAAGCCGGATTGCTCATGAAAAGCGGGTAGCCGTAATTTGGGATTTTCAAATGACAGATTCCATTCCGGTAGAGCCGCATGATGAGAAAATAGCAAAGATAGTAACAGAAAAACGTATTATCTAAAAGGGGATGAAGTTTTGGAAAAAAAGAGAGCAACGTCTTTACGAAGAGGAGCACTGTTCCGGTTTATTTTATCAATTTCAGTTATTATTGCCGTTTTTGCAGGAACAGTGGGCTGGCTTGCAGGGAACATAAGGCAAGGGCTTGATCTTCAAGGCGGGACGCATATTGTTATGCAAGCGGAAGATACAGAGCAGAATAAAGTGACGCCGGAAGCAATTAACCAGGTGATTAATATCATGCAGAAACGCGTCAATGAAATGGGATTGACAGAGCCTATTATCCAGCGTGAAGGGGCACGCCGGATCATTATTGAACTTCCGGGCGAGAAGGATCCGAAAAAAGCGATTGAAACGATAGGGAAAACGGCAGTTCTTGAATTTAAAGATGAGGCGGGCAATGTTAAGCTGAACGGGGAAGACCTGAAAGATGCAAGAGAACAAATGGGACAGAATAAACAGCCTGTTGTTTCTCTTCAGTTCAGTGAAGAGGGCGGAGATAAATTTGCCCGGTTAACGGCAGCTAATGTCGGACGTCACATCGGCATTTATTTGGACGGGGAACTGCTTACAAATCCGGTTGTTAATGAGGCAATCACAGGCGGTGCGGCTGTCATTACGGGGCAACGTACCTTGGAAGAAGCAAAAGATTTAGCGATTCTGTTAAGAAGCGGGGCGCTGCCTGTTAAAGTTTCCGTTTTGGAAGTAAGAACCGTAGGACCGTCCTTGGGGCAGGACTCGAAAGACAAGTCGGTTGTTGCTTTTACCATCGGTCTGTCACTTGTTGTTATATTTATGCTTCTTATTTACCGGCTCTCCGGATTTGTGGCAGATACAGCCTTATTGGTCTATGTCTTAATTTTATTAGGGATTCTTTATGCGCTGAATGCGACTTTAACATTGCCGAGCATTGCCGGGATCATTTTATCCATCGGTATGGCGGTAGATGCGAATGTGCTTATATTCGAGCGGTTTAAGGAAGAAATGGCGGCAGGAAAAATTTTAAGAATTGCGGTGCAATCCGGATTTAAACGGGCATTCGTAACAATCTTTGACGCGAATATGACCGTAATTATTACTTCGTGTATTCTGTTTTTCTTGGGAAGTGCAACGGTCAAAGGATTTGCATTTTCACTTGGTTTGGGGGTGGCCGTTTCCATGTTTACCGCGATTACGATAAGCCGGACATTGCTCATGTTTTTAATTGATGCCAATTGGATCCACAATCCCTGGTGGCTTGGCGGAAACAAGGGGGATGCGGACCATGTTTAAGAATTTTAATGTGATTTCCCATAGAAAAATCTGGTTTGCGATTTCAGGATTGTTAATGGTTTTTTCTATAGCATCCATTATTCTGTTCCGTTTTAATTGGGGAATTGATTTCACCGGTGGAACTATTTTAGAATTTGAGTTTAAGAAAAATGTCACGGTAGAGCAAGTTCGTGACGGACTTCGGGAAGACTCGTTGGAAACGGCGGTCATACAACTTTCAGGGGATATAGAAGGGGAAGCGGGAAATGATGTCATTATCCGGACAAGAAATTTAAGCGCCGATGAAGCGGAAGTCGTGGTAGGACATCTCCATAATTCTGTAGGAGAGATGGAAGTTAAACGTATAGAAACTGTCGGTGCTGTGATAGGTTCCGAGGTCACGGAAAATACACTTTTAAATGTCTTGCTTTCTTTTGCGGCGATGATTATTTACATGACCATTCGCTTTGAGCACCGCATAGCATTTTCCGCGATCGTGGCAATTGTTCATGACATTTTGGTGGTTCTCGGCGTCTTTGCGTTCTTCCGTCTGGAAGTCGATGCTTCTTTCTTGGCGGCCATTCTTACCGTACTTGGATACTCAATGAATGAATCTGTTGTTATTTTCGACAGAATCCGTGAGGCCATTCATACGCATAAACGGACGGATAGTTTTTCGACGCTGGCCAATGATTCTATCCATCAAACGATACGAAGATCCATGTATACATTGATTACGACTTTGTTCTGTGTTACCTCTCTTTATCTTTTCGGCGGAGATACGACAAGAAATTTTGCGTTGGTTATGCTCGTCGGATTTATTTCCGGTGCGTACTCATCTGTTTGTATCGCCACCTCTATTTGGGTGACATGGCATGAAAAAGTTCGCAGCGTTAGAAATTCCCATTGAGAAAAGTTCCCTATGGCTAAATTGAATACATAATTTTATAAAATAAAAGAATCCTGTTTTGAGAGGGATTCTTTTTTCTTGCCAAATGATAAAAATCCGGGCATGCGGCTAAATCGGTATTTGCGGGTTTAATGAATCTGACTTTTTAAAATGTTATATTTATTGTGAAAAATTTATGAAATTTGTATATAATAAAAAATAAGAAGTTATAAAATGAAAATTGATATAACGTTTAAGGAGCCGGTATGAAAAAAATTGCATTTTACGGAAAAGGCGGAATCGGAAAATCTACGACATCTTCCAATGTGTCTGCGGCATTGAGTCTATCGGGAAAAAAAGTTTGCCAGATAGGATGTGATCCCAAGAATGACTCCACCCGGTTGCTGTTAGGGCATATTTGTAAAGAAACTGTTTTGGATAAAGTCAGGCTGAAAGAGATAGAAGACATTACAGCGGAAGATGTGGTTCACCAAGGATTTAACGGAACAATCTGTGTGGAGGCCGGCGGTCCGGAACCGGGTGTTGGGTGTGCCGGGAGAGGAATTATTGTGGCCTTGCAATTGTTGGATAAGCTGCATGCGATTCCTGATGCAGACTTGATACTGTATGACGTTTTGGGAGATGTCGTATGCGGAGGATTTGCAATGCCCATCAGAGAGGGATATGCGAATGAGATTTATATTGTATCTTCGGGAGAACTGATGTCTCTTTATGCGGCGAATAATATAGCGAAAGGAATTCGCCGATTTGCCGTTCGTGGCAATGTAAGATTGGGAGGAATTATAGGAAATAGCAGAAACACGCCGGGAGAAAAAGAATTACTGACCGAATTTTCCAAACTTTTGAATACAAGACTCATTGCCTTTGTTCCCCGGGACAAAATTGTAAATATTGCGGAAAATAATAAACAAACTGTTTTGCAGTATGCCCCTGATTCAACGCAGGCATCCATATATAGAGAATTGGCGGATACGATTTGGAGTAACGATGAATTTACGATTCCTACACCCATTACATTTGAAGAGTTGGAAACTTTGGTAAATACTTATGGGATTGAAAACTAAATGGCTGTTATCAAAAAATAAATCCTGCAGTTGTACGATGTCGGGGGTCTGGAGAACCGTTGCTTTTTCAAAGGGCTGTGCGGTTATCTTTCACAGTCCGCTGGGGTGTGTTCACGTAGCGTCCGACATGGACTTAGGATCACAATTCCGGATTATATCGGAAGGGCAAAGAGAAATTACAAATGCCGTTCCGCTCATATCATCAAGTATCAGGGAAAAAGATACGATTTTCGGAGGGGTGTCCCGTTTAAAGCAATGCATCGAATATGTGATGAAAAATTATAAGCCGGAGTGTTTATTTATCGCATCATCATGTGTGGCAGGCGTGATTGGCGATGATGTGGAGTGTGAAGCACATGAAGCGGAAAAAGTATATGGCATTCCCGTTATATGTTTGCCCTATGCAGGATTTCTGGGAGGAGAATATGGAGATGGATATTTTAAGACCGCTCATATCATTGTAGACCGCTTTTTCACGAAGAAAGAACATATACGGGGAAAAGTGTTGCTGCTGGGGGATCAAATGGGACCATCCGGTCAATATGCTTTAGAAGTAAAGCGTATTTTAAGTATGTTCGGTTTGCATGCGGAAGAGCAATTTCCGGGATATGCTTCTTTTGCTGAATGGAAGAATCTGACAAGTGCGGAATGGACGGTTCTTCTCGGAATAAAAGGACAGTCTGAGAGATTATACAGCCTTGCCGATACAATCAGCAGTCGTTATGGTGTCAAACTTTTAACGGAGCAATATCCTACCGGTTGGGAAAATACGAAATGCTGGATACAGGATATAGGAAAACGGCTAAATAAAACAGACCTGGCCGCGCATATTATTCTGGAAGAAGAAAACAGGCTGAATGCCTATGTAAAAACAATTTATCATATCACTGAAAATAAGAAAGCCGTTATCGGTATAGGAAGAGATTCCAAGTGGTATAGCCCGATAGATACGATCCGGTCTATAGACAGGTTGGGAATGAAATTGGAGGGGATTATTTTTTATGATAATCTTCCGGATAAAGAAAGAGCTATTTATACCGAACAAATTAAGACCTGCACCCGGAGTCCGGTCTATCACGGCGGGGATTATCAGGAACTGATTAACCGGGCCGATATTTTTCTGACGACAAACGAAATTCTAAATACAAAAACAAAACAGTTTTTCCTACCCATGATGCCTATGGCAGGTACGAATGGAGAAATTTTTATATTGCGGGCGCTATACCGGCTTCTTTGCCGCTATGGAAATAAAGGGGGAATTGCTTATGCAACAGTCTGAATGGGGATTGGCCTGTCACCATTCCGGGACTTGTGCCTTGACCGGTTCATCCGCATTTTTTGCGTCTGTACCGGGAAGCTGCGTCATGATCAACGGTCCCATGTGGTGTTATTTTTATGCCATGAAATATATTGATGAAATGATTCCCCATGCAAGCCGCCGGTTTTATTGCACACAACCCTCCCAAAATTCTTTAGTATACGGAACGGAAGCCGAATTACTGGAAGCTTTTGACTATGTAAAAAAGTATATGCTGGCGGACAGAATATTTCTGGAAAACAATTGCAGTGTCAGTCTTGTGGGAGATGATTTATCGGGGATTGCGGATAAGGCCAATCTCTCCTGTCCTGTTTATACAATGGACAGCGGAGGATTGAACGGCAGTTTTGCAGGGGGCTATGAAAAAGCATTTTTGATAGCCGTTGACAGTATGAAAGCGCAAGAAAAGGTGAAACAATCTGTTAATATACTGGGGCTTTCTTCTGTGTATTTCAAGGGAAAAGAAGATGCGCTTGAAATAAAACGTCTTGTGGAAAAAGCGGGGATTCAAGTGATATCCATGCCCGGAACAGGAGATGAGTGGGAAACGATTTTAAGATCGCCGGCAGCGATGCTGAATGTCGTTGTCCGGGAAGAATTGGCACTCAAAGCCGCCCAAAGGATGGAAAAAGAATTCGGAATCCCCTACATTTCTATCGGAATGCCATATGGGATAGAAGGCACTTTGGCATGGATAACAAAGATCTCAGCTCAATTCCATATAAAAAATGAGTCGCTTCAAGACGAAGCCGTTCAAAGAAAGGAGCGGATGCTTTATGCGGGAGGAAACTTGCAGTCGCTCTGGGGCTCTTTATGGTTTGATGAGGTTTTGATTTCCGCTCCGCCGTCAGAAGCATTCGGGATAGCGGATGCCATCCGCACAGAGTGGATAGATACGGGACGGCTTATTATACATAGTATGGATAAAAGCTCTTACGAGATAAAAAGTGCCGATTCGGTACGTTTGGCAGGGGCAGACGACAAAGAAATAAAAAAAGATTATGAAAGTTGGTCAGGCGGATTGCTTTTGGGGAGTTCCCATGAAAGTTCAAGGTTGATCCGTTTAAGAAAGCCGTTTGCGAGTGTTAATATTGCAAGACCGTCACTGGATGAGATATCAGTTTCAGATTTACCTCTCTGCGGGCTTAGGGGAGCGGAATATCTTTATGAACGTCTTTGGAATGTCAAAATCAGAGAGCAGATGAGGACGCAAAAGGAATGAAAAAAGAATATTTTTTGCTGCTTCCGGTTATATTACTGATAGTAACAGGCTGCGGCTTTTATAAAGAAATAAAGAATCAGGAGAATAGTACCTATTCGGTGACTGATGAAGAGAATAGACAAGTCCGGATAAAACAGCACCCGGAAAGAATTGTTTCCCTGACTTACGGTACAGATGAAATATTACTTGAATTGGTTGATATAGAAAGAATTAAAGGACTGTCCAAATTTGCCGGTGATACGGATTTGACATTTGTTACGAAAGAACAAAAAGATAGAGTGGGCCATACGGTAGACCGAGATTTGGAGCAAATTATGAAACTGGAACCTGATTTGGTTTTTGCTTCCACATCGGTTTCCAAGGACGTGGTGGAGGCGTTAGAACGTGTGGGGATCCCGGTTTATATTTCGATAGTACCTGCCAATTGGGAGGAAATGGAAATCAAAGTGGCGGGGGTGGCGAAAGCGGTTAACGAAAGAGAAAAAGGAGAGGCTATTATCACACATATGAGAGAAGAACGGGATCGCATAGAGAAGAAGCTTTCGGTCATTAAACCGGGAGAGGAAAAAGTGGTGCTCAGTTTATCATTCCGGGGCATTATAGGAAAAAAAGGGACGTTATTTAACGAAATTTTGAAAAGAGCCCGTGTCAAAAACGGAGCGGATATGGTCAGTTTACCGCATGGAACCGGAATGTATATATCGACAGAAATCATTCCCGAGATGAATCCGGATGTATTTTTGATGCCTGTATGGAAATGGAAAGAAAATGATAACGAAGAAGAATTTTTGCAAGAGTTAAAAAATAATCCGGCATACCAAGGGGTGAATGCGGTGAAAAACAATCAATTTATCCGTTTACAAGAGAAATATAAATATGTGATGTCCCATCATGTGACGGAAGCTATTGAAGAAACTGCGAAATCAGTATATCCGGAGTTGTGGGAAGAGAATAAATAGCATAAACTGTTTAAGCAGACATAAGTTGTATGTTTGGTAAAACATGTAAGCAGAGGAGATTTTTATGGCCGGGAAAATTATTTATTTGACAAATGTGGACAGACGGTTTTCCATGATGCGAAAATGCTGCGATGAATTAAAAGAGTCGGGAGATATTCCGCATGGGTATGAAACATTAAAAGTAGAGAATACATCGGTATGGAATAAAAAGTGGGAAGAAAAACTTTTAGGGAGCCATATGATTATTATGCGTTTTATGGGGACCACCATACGGACACATTTTTGGAATCAATGTTTTTCCTTTTTGGAAACACACCATATCCCGTACTATATGGACGCACAGGGATCGGCGGAGGAAGAAGTCCAGCGGGGCATTGATGCCGGTGTTATTGACCGGATAAAAAAATATACTTTTTACAGCGGTGTTGAGAATTACAAAAACTTCTGGATATATTTGGCATCTTGTATGGGAGAAACGAAAAAAACGGCGGCAGAACCGTCTCCGTGTTGCTGGGCAGGTATTTTTCATCCGGATATACCGTCAAAATATACGACGGACATAAAAGAGTATAAAGAAAAATATTGCAAAGACGAATGGCCGACAATCGGATTGTTATTTTATCGGGACGAGTGGATTTGGGGAGATTTGAAATACCAGACCGCCATCGTGGAAGAGGCTAATCGCCAAGGACTGAATATGATTCCGGTATTTACAAACGGACTTCCGAACCCGGAGTTAGGAATGCCTACGCTGAAAGAAGTTTTTCATTCTTATTTTACAGATGACGGAAAACCTTTGGCGGATGTCGTTATTAATATCATGAAATTTTCTCTGACCAGTTCCGGATCCGTGACCGCAAAAGACTTAAAAACATTTGGAATGCCGATTTTAGAAGGCTATTCCTTAATTATGGGAAAAGAAGAGTGGGAAAAATCTAAAGAAGGATTGAACCCTGTTGAAGTATCCATCAGTGTATCTATGCCGGAATTTGACGGAATTATTCATGGAGTGCCGGTGGCGTCAAAACATATCGGTGAAAATGGAGATATTGAGTATCTTCCTCTGGCGGAAAGAATTTCTTTATTGGTTTCAAAAGCAAAAAAATGGGCAATTCTAAAAAAGAAACAAAATAAAGATAAAAAAATTGCCATTGTTTTTCATAATTACCCGCCGAAAAATTGCAGCATCGGCAGTGCTTTCGGGCTGGATACGATTGAAAGCATACGGTTGCTTTTGCAGCGGATGAAAGAAGAGAACTATCAGTTGGATTTCATTCCGGAAAATACAAAAGAGTTTATTAAAATTTTAACGTCCCATGCCACGAATGATATGAGTATGATGACGGAAGAACAATTGGAAGCTTGTTTCCGTGTGACAGAAAAAGAATATAATGCTCTTTATCAGGATTTTTCAGGAACTGTAAAAGAACAGATGAATAAAGACTGGGGTAAAGCCCCCGGGCAAATTATGCTGACTGATGATGATTCTGTTATGGTTCCCGGAACGATGAACGGGAATGTCTTTATTACGGTCCAGGCACCTCGCGGGTTCGGTATGGATCCGGCTAAGATTTATCATGATCCGTTTGTAGCGCCTACTCATCAGTATCTTGCGTTCTATCAATGGATCAGAGATATATGGAAAGCGGATGCGGTTATCCATGTAGGAACTCACGGGAATTTGGAATGGCTTCCGGGGAAAGCAACAGGTTTGGACCGGGAAAGTTATCCGGAGTTGGCATTGGGGGATTTGCCTGATGTGTATATTTACCATATAACAATTACGGGTGAGGGGATTCAGGCCAAAAGGAGAGGGGCGGCATGTCTTGTCGATCATTTACCGGCTCCTTTGGCGGAAGCAGGAACTTATGATGAATTGGAAGAATTGGAAAAAACAATGGACGAATATGCCCATTTTCAGGTTACTGAGCCCGAAAATGCTTCCACCTTGGAAAAAATGGTGAGAGAACTTGCCGTCAAGGCCAATCTGGATGAAGAAATCCCTTATGATGAAAAGAAACCATTTGAGGAATACGTAAACCGTCTCCATGAATATATAGAGGAATTAAAAAATAGTGAAGTGCATGTGGGACTTCATATTTTAGGGAAGGTGCCGGAAGATGAATTGCTGGTCGATGAAATTTTACAGCTGCTACGGCTTCCAAACGGAGAAATACCGTCAATTTATGATGTATGGGCAGAAAAATATGGAACAACCATAGAGGAAATCAGCAAAAGTGCAGCTCATATTTATAAGCCGCTCCAATTGACCTATAGCGAATTAATGATGAAAATCAGGGAAGAAACGAAATCAGCGGTGCAGCTTTTTAAAGAATCCGGGTTTACGGAAACGGGACTCGGAAAAGTGATGGAACTGCCTTATATAAAAACGGAGTGCTCTGAATGGAAAGAAAAAGTAAGAATGCTGTTTTCCTATATAGGAAAAACCGTTATGCCCAATTTATGCATGACGCATGAGGAAATTGATCATGTAATGGACGGCATTTCCGGTAAATACATAGAACCGGGACCGTCCGGTTCTCCTCATGCGGGCGGAGTAAGTTTATTGCCGTCAGGACGTAACTTTTTCGGAGTGGACCCCCGTGTTCTTCCGACCAAAGCGGCGTGGGAATTAGGAAAAACTTTGGGAGACCAAGTCATCGAGCAATATATTGCAGAAGAAGGAAAGTATCCCGAAAATGTAGGAATTGTTTTTTGGTCAGGGGCTAATATGAGGAGCCGCGGGCAATGTATTGCAGAATTTTTTTACTTGATGGGAATAAAACCGGTTTGGGAAAAAGGAAGCATGCGTGTCAAGGCACTGGAGGTTATTCCGCTGTCAGAATTGAAACGTCCCCGCATTGATGCTACGGGACGGATTAGCGGACTATTCAGGGATACCATGCCGGCGGTAGTTGAACTTATGGATAAAGCTGTACTCATGGTGGCAGGGCTTGATGAACCGGAAGAATCAAACTATGTAAGAAAACATGTCGCGGCAGATAGCCGGGATATGGAGAAAACGTCGGGCCTGACAAAGGAAGAGGCTTGGCGAAATGCAGCCTATAGGATATTTGGTGATGCCCCCGGAACTTATGGGGCAGGGATCGGTGCGCTTTTAGATGCAAAAAATTGGCAGACAATTGATGATTTAGCCGAAGTTTATGTCCGGTGGGGAGGTCATGCTTTTGGCGGGAAAACTAAGGGAGAATACACGCCGCAGCTTTTTAAAAAGCGGTTATCCGTTATGGATGTAACAATCAAAAATGAAGATAATCACGAAACAAATATGTTGAGCTCCGATGATTATAATGCTTATCATGGAGGAATGATAGCTGCCGTCAGAAGCATTCGCGGGGAAGCTCCCCATTCCTATGCGGGAGATACAACAAATCGAGCCAAAGTCGGGACAAGAACGGTGCAGGAAGAAGCAAAACGCATATTCCGTACGGAATCCATAAACCCGAAATATATCAACGGGATGATGAAACATGGATATAAAGGGGCTTCGGATATGGCAAAGATGGTATCTGTAAGTTACCAGTGGGATGCGACCAGCGAAGTCATGGAAGATTGGATGTATGAGAAATATGCTGAAAAGTATGCTTTTGACGAGAAAGTACAGGAGTGGATGAAAGATGTCAATCCCTGGGCGCTGCAACGCATTACAGAAACCTTGCTTGAAGCACAAACCCGCGGACTGTGGAATGCAAAAGAGGAGACCTTGGAAAAACTGAAAGAATTATATCTTTCTGTAGAGGGTGAACTGGAAGAGGCAGGAAATGAGGATACATAAAGATTTGCCTCCGATTCGTATGCTTGTTCTGACGCTGACGGGTCGTTGTAATTTTGAATGTCAATATTGTTATGCTTCCGAGCAGGAACAGATGGATATGGACAGGGAGACTGCATTATCTGCCGTTAAAATGGCTGGGAAATCGGGCGAACGATTTCTTCTCCAGTTTTCCGGCGGCGAGCCGCTCTTGCAATTTCCGTTGATACGAGAAATAGTTACTTTTGTAGAAGAACATCGGCTGAATGTACAGCTTCAAATACAAACAAACGGCGCGCTTCTGACAAAAGATATAGGGAAATGGTTATTTGATCATAAGGTAGGCATTGGGATTTCCTGCGATGGCCGCCCCCGGGTGATGGATAGAACCAGAAAGTCAAAAAGCGGAGAATCTTCTTCGCAAATAGTAACAAAGGCCTTTAAAAATTTATCGGATAATGGAATCGGGACGGGAATTACCTGCGTCGTCACGGATGATATGGTCGATGAACTTGAAGGCATTTCCGATATGGCCTATTTTTATGGAAATGTACATCAAATCGGCTTTGACATTCTCCGGGAGCAGGGCCGGGGAATGCAACTGAAAGCACCGAATGAAAAACAAATGGCGAGCGCACTAAGAAAAACGGCAGACCGATTGGACATGTTGGAAAAAATGACAGGAAAGCGAATCCGTTTTACACAAGAAGATAGGGTTGAGTTGTTGGCAAAGACCGGAAAATATGAATTTCCGCAATGCTTTGCGATGCATGGAGAAGCCGCTTTTATAGATGTGCATGGTGATATATATGCCTGCTCTTCTTTGATGGGAAAAGAGGAGTATAAACTGGGAAATGTATACACCGGAAGAGAAAAGAAAAAAGTGGATCAAGTAAGTTCTTTCATCAAAGAAATCATGCAGCCCTGCAGAAAATGCGAGTACTTTTCCTTGTGCGGGGGAGGTTGTTTTTCCCGATGGATGGATAAGAATGGTACATTTAAAAAATCAGAGGCGGAATGTGCAATGAAAAAATTTTTTATACACCGGTATTTAAAAAGACAGGAGAAAACAGTATGAATCGGCAGAAAGTATTTCCTTTTACAGCGATTATAGGACAGGAAGATATGAAAAAGGCCTTGTTATTAAATGTAATCAATCCCAAACTGGGCGGTGTATTGATACAAGGAGAAAAAGGAACGGCCAAATCAACGGCAGTCCGTGCATTGGCGGAATTATTGCCTCCTCGTCCATGCATTGAAGGCTCCCGTTTCCATGATGATCCTTATGATCCGGGCAACTGGTCGGATGAATCTCATGAAAAATATGATAACGCCAATCCGCCGGTAGAAATGTTACCCATGAGAGTAGTAGAATTGCCGGTAAGCGCTACAGAAGACCGGGTAGTCGGTACATTGGATATTGAAGCAGCTATTCGGGAAGGAAAACGCTCATTTGAACCGGGGATATTAGCAGATGCGAATAGAAATATTTTGTATGTAGATGAAATCAATTTATTAGATGATCATGTGGTTGACGTGCTTTTAGATTCTGCCGCCATGGGTGTCAATACAGTAGAGAGGGAAGGCATTTCCTACTCTCATCCGGCGAGATTTTCTTTGGTGGGAACAATGAACCCTGAAGAAGGTGATATTCGTCCTCAGCTGCTGGACCGCTTTGCACTTTCCGTGAAAGTAGTTGGGGAACAGAATCCTGAAAAAAGAGCGGAAATTATTAAAAGGCGGCTGGCTTATGAAACGGATCCGGATGAATTTTTAAATACATGGAAAGAAGAACAGGAAAAAGAGGTCAGAAAAATAGAATCAGCCATGAAGCTTTTACCGGAAGTGGAGGTTTCTGAGGACATTCTTTTGTGTGCCGCTAAAATATCCATTGCATTAGGAGTAGACGGACACCGCTCCGATATTACGTTGATTAAAACTGCAAAAACGATGGCGGCACTGAAAGGGCATATAAAAGTGACCCGTGAAGATTTAAAAGAAGCTTCCCGTCTTTCCTTGCCGCATAGAATGAGACGTCGTCCTTTTGAGGAACAGGAAGTAGATTGGACAGAAGTGGATCGGGTTATTGATGATGAGGCGTAATACGTTTCCTTTTTCCGCTTTTTACGGGATGGATGATGTAAAACAAGCCATTTTAATTGCATTGGTCAACCCGTTGGCAGGCGGAATTCTTGTATCCGGAGGAACGGGAACGGGGAAATCCGCATTGCTCCGGAGTGCCGGCGAACTGATGGATGGTCCTTGGATGGAAGTGCCGGTGGGGGTGACAGAAGACAGGCTGTTTGGCAGTATGGATACGGAAGCGGCCATACAGGATGGCAGAAAAAAATGGCAGCCCGGTCTATTGGAAGAGGCAAATCACGGAATTTTATATATTGATGATGTTAATTTATTGCGGGATGAATTGTTGTCATCTATTTTAAATGTAGCCGAATCCGGTATTTATAAAATGGAACGTGACGGATTTTCGTTGGAGAAGCATTTTTCCGGTACTATTTTCGCCACCATGAATCCCGACAGCGGTACTTTGTCGGCAGCGCAGTTGGACAAGTTCGGATTATTTGTTCAACCGGAAAACGATTTTGATACGGAAGCCAGAAAAGAAATTATCAAAAGAGTTTTGGCATTTGATGATAACGGAACCGCCTTCAGAATAAAATGGGAGCAGGAAACAAAAGAACTCAAAAAGAAAATCAGGAATGCCGGACATCAATTAAAAGAGGTGACGGTTTCTCCTGCAATGATACAATTGGCTGCGGTGTATACATTAAAAGCGCATGTGGCGGGGCACAGGGCGGATATTTATTTGATAGAAGCCGCTCGTGCATTGGCGGCTCTTGAGGATAGAAATTATGTACTCCCGAAGGATTTAGAAAAAGCGGCCGAGTTTGTGTTGCCGCATCGTATGAGAGAAATGAATCCGCCGGAATCGCCGGAACAAATTCCACCGGAAGAACAAAAACAACAAGAGCCGGATAATAATCAGAATCAGCAACAGGAAAACAGGGAACAAGAAGATGAATCGATGGAATCTTCTCCGGAAGATACGGAAAGTGCGCAAGAAGATCCGTCCGGAAATGATAAAGACAGTGATCCGTCAAACAATCAATGTCCTCCTGCTGATGAAAATGGAGACAGCAAGGAGCGGACGGATCCGGCGGATATGCGCGTACAGCTGCCGCCAATCCGGATAGAACCGGCGGATAAAAGAAAAGAAAAAAAAGGAAACGGAAAACGCACATTGACTCGCACGTCACTTAGGCAGGGACGGTATGTAAGAGCGGAAAACCCAAAGGAAAAAACAAAAGATATTGCTTTTGATGCTACGGTTCGTGCAGCGGCACCCTATCAAAAATCAAGAAAACCTAACGGGTGTGCCGTTGTGATAACAAAGGATGATATCCGTGAAAAAGTAAGAGAAAAACGAGTGGGCAATATATTCTTGTTTGTCGTTGATGCCAGCGGTTCGATGGGTGCCAGGGAAAGAATGCGAACCGTTAAAGGCGTGATTTTTAAAATTTTACTGGAAGCGTATCAAAAACGGGATAAAGTGGGAATGATTGCGTTCAGAAAAAATAAAGCGGAAGTTTTGCTGCCGGTTACGAGAAGTGTCGACTTTGCGAAAAAGAAATTGGAAAATCTGCCCACCGGAGGAAAGACGCCATTAGCTAAAGGATTGATAAAAACATCTGATGTATTGGATATGCTATACCGCCAGGATCCTACGCAGGAACCCGTTGTCATTTTGGTGACCGACGGAAGAGCAACGAATGGAATAGAAAAAGGATCCGATCCGGTAAGTGATGCTGTTTCCGAAGCAAAAAAAGTCGGCATCAGGAATTTGCCGATAGCCGTTATTGATACGGAGTCGGGATTTATAAAACTGGGATTGGCAAAGAAGATTGCTAAAGAAATGAGAGCCTCGTATTTCCATGTCGATAAAATCACAGAAAGTAATTTGCTGCATATCTGGCGGAGTACTGCCTATAATAAAAGATAATTTTTAAAGCGCGGGAGATTTTAAATGATTAAAAATTTCATGAAATACTATAAGCCGTATATGGGGATTCTTATCAGTGTAGTCATCGGTACACTCCTTATGGCAGGATTTGACCTGATATTTCCTGTCGTAGTGCGCAATATCATTGATGAAATCTTACCCGCAAGAGATGAAATCGGATTATATAAATCGGCGGGACTGCTCCTTGTTTTATATCTGATTAATTTTGCCGTATCTTATGGAGTCCAATATTACGGACATATCATGAGCGCATCCATCGAACATGATATGCGAAATGATTTGTTTGCCCATATAGAAAAACAGCCGTTCCGGTATTTTGATAATGAAAAAACGGGACAGTTGCTTTCCCGTATCACCAGCGATGTCATCGAAGTCAGTGAGCTTGCTTTCCGCGGCCCCAACGATGTATTGCTTTGCGGTATTATTATGTCGGGTACTATCGTTGCCATGCTGATTATGAACTGGCAGCTGGCTCTTTTGGTAGGCGGGCTTCTTATTGCGAAGTCGATTCATACGGTGAAAATTAATACACAGATGAAAAAAGCTTTTCGCAAAAATAGAGCGAAAACAGGAGAATTAAGTGCCCGCGCCGAAGAAAGTTTGGCAGGAATCAGGCTCAGCAAAGCATTTGCCATGGAAAATTTCGAGATGGACAGATTTCGAAAAAAAAGTGAAGAATTGAGAAATACGAGGTTTGCCTCTTATAAAATATTGGCCTATTTTTCCGGGAGTATTAATTTTTTTACAAATTTTATTAATGTAGTTGTTCTTCTGGCGGGCAGCTATATGATTGCCAACAGTCATTTGTCACTGTCCGACTTTGTGGCATTTCTTTTGTATGTGAATATTTTCATGCGGCCCGTTTTCCGTCTGACGATATTGACGGAAATGTATCAGCGAGGCATGGCGGGGTTCGGCAGATTCCAGGAAATCATGCATATTGAACCGGCCATTAAAGACTCGCCCGATCCTATCGAAATGCCGGAGGCCAGAGGGGAAATCCGTTTTGAGGATATGAGTTTCGGTTATGATAAGAAACGGATGATTTTAAATCACCTGAATTTTACAATCCATGCAGGAGAAACAATTGCATTTGTAGGAGAAACGGGAGCCGGAAAAAGTACTTTAGTCAATTTATTATTGCGTTTTTATGAACCGACAAAAGGGAAAATTATCTTTGACGGGCATGATATAAAAGACTACCGTCAGCAGGACTTAAGAAAGCAAATCGGAATCGTGCAGCAAGATGTATTTCTTTTCGGAGATACCATTGGGGATAACATAAGCTATGGAAAAGTAGGAGCAACAGAAGAAGAAATAAAAAAGGCCGCCAAGCTGGCGGCGGCGGATCGTTTTATTGCCGCACTCCCGCATGGAATGCATACGAAGGTGGGAGAGCGGGGCGTCAAACTGTCAGGAGGACAAAAACAAAGAATTGCAATCGCAAGAGTCTTTTTAAAAGATCCGAAAGTCGTTATTTTTGATGAAGCGACTTCTTCATTGGATACGCAGACAGAACGAAAAATCCAGCAAACTTTAAACAGTCTTTCAAAAGGCAGAACCACTATTATCATTGCACACCGCCTGTCTACGGTGAGAAATGCGGATCGCATTATCGTTTTGGACGGAGGAAATATTATCGAAGAGGGGACGCACGAAGCGCTTTTAAATCACAAAGGAAAATATTTCCAATTATACGAAGCGCAAAAGCGGGATGGGAAATATATAAAAAAAGAAGAAGAATGAAATCAAAGCACCGAATGCTGGATGGACGATTTAACGTTTATCGGTAAAAAAGAGGCAGATACGCAAACGGTGCTTTTGTTGTACATAAATTTTTATTGCTTTTTCTGCAGCGTTTGCCAATTTCAAATGCCCTTTTTCATTGGGATGAACACCGTCCACATACCAGGCATCTTCTACAGGGAAGGCTTTGGAAAAATTGATATAGGGAATATGATGCTGCCGGCATAAATCTTCCAAGAAATTTCCATAGACTTTCAACGCTTCCACATTTTTGTCAAAAACCCATTCCGCTTGCCAGCCGGAAAATATACTTTGTTTTGTCATTAACGGAGGAATTCCGATAAAACAATGTGATGAAACGGATAACTTTATAATGGCTTGTTCCATTTGTTTTTCCAGGTCAGACAGTTTTCGGCCGGACAATATATCATTGGTGCCGCCCATAATAAATACGGAAGTGTTATTATTCCGATTATCGAGAAAGAGAGGTATGGCATCTATGATATCTTGCAGAAACGCACCGCATGCACCGTGGTTATAACAGGTAAGACCGGGTATACGATGCGACAATAGGGTGATCCAGTCTTTTCCTGCAGGAACACCGTAACCGGCAGTCAGACTGTCACCGAGAAAATGGATATTCGTAATAGAATCATGAGATAAAAACATGTACGTCACCTCTCACCTATCATAAAAGAATATATGGAAATGTCAAAAAAATTAATGAGTAAAATAATAAAGTATATACTATATCAAGAAACAAAACGTGATATAATTTAAGTAAAGATCATATAGTATACTATTTTGGAGGCATATATGAACAGACAATTATCGTTGGAAGTCGTCAGAATTACGGAACAAGCGGCATTGAAAAGCGCACGGCTCGTAGGAATGGGGGACAAAGAGGGGGCGGATCAGGCAGCCGTAGACGGCATGCATGAGCAATTTGCCCGCACTTCGGTCACCGGAACGGTCGTTATCGGTGAAGGCGAAATTGATGAGGCGCCCATGCTTTATATTGGTGAGAAGGTAGGATGCGGCGGTGAAGAAGTTGATATTGCCGTGGATCCGGTAGAAGGGACCAATTTGGTGGCAAAAGGACAAACGGGAGCGATTGCGGTACTTGCCATTGCACCGAAAGGGTGTCTGCTTCATGCACCGGATATGTATATGCAGAAAATTTGCGTAGGCCCCCGGGCAAAAGGAAAAATTGATATTCGCGCAACGGTCACGGAGAATTTAAAAAATGTAGCGAAAGCGATGAATCGTGAAGTTTCCGATTTGACGGTTGTGGTTTTAGATCGGGAAAGACATGAAAAGATAATTCGTGAAATCCGTGAGTCGGGCGCACGGGTGAGACTGATTACCGATGGAGATGTTGTACCGTCCATTGATTGCGCCATCCAAGGGAGCGGCATTCATATGGTTATAGGTTCCGGCGGTGCACCGGAAGGGGTATTATCTGCCGTGGGATTAAAATGCTTAGGCGGAGATATGCAGGCGCGTTTATTGCCTCATACGGATCAGGAACTGCAGCGTTTACATGAAATGGGGATTGAAGATCCCAATAAAGTTCTTACATTAGATGATTTAGTTAAGGGAGATGACTGTATTTTTGCGGAAACGGCGATTACCGATTGCACGATGCTCCGAGGTGTAAGATTTTTTGGCGGCGGTGCAAGAACAAGTACACTGGTTCTCCGGTATAAAACGGGGACGGTACGATTTGTCGACACGGTACATCGTTTTGGCGAAGACCGGCCGGGAGTTCGCATGTTCTGAACCAAAGAAAGACAGTTCATTTTGTTAATAAAAAACATAAACCGGTGGAATAGATCTGCCGGTTTATTTCTTGGAAAATAACCGGTTTTGCGGTACAATAAAAATCATCATTAAAAAGGAGAAAATTATGCACGAGTTGTTTGATTGGATTTATTCTATCGTAATTGCTTTATTTCTTGCGATGGTTATTCATATATTTCTTTTTGTACCGACCAGAGTGTCGGGATCTTCCATGTTTCCCACTTTAGAAGACGGCCAATATCTTATTGTTTCAAAAATCAGCCATGTATTCAGACAAACACCGGACTATGGCGATATTGTAATTATTGACAGCCGTGTGCAGAGAGAACGTTCATGGATCGATGACTTATCCGAGCCGGCACTGAATTATATCGCATTATTTAATAAAAACGGACAAGGGCATAACGTATGGGTCAAACGTGTAATCGGAAAGAGCGGAGATAAGCTCGAATTTCACAGTCATGCCGTTTACCGCAACGGGATGAAGCTGGAAGAGCCGTATATCAATGAGCCGATGAAATTTTCTATGGAAGGTTCATTTACGGTTCCGGAGGGGACAATATTTGTTATGGGTGACAACAGAAATCACAGTTCAGACAGCCGGTTCATCGGTCCGGTTCCTATCGATCATGTTTTAGGAAATGTAATTATCGAATTATAATCTGATCCCGCCTTTATAGAAGAGGGCGGGTTTTTCTGTGCCAAGAAAAATAAAACTTTTATGCTATAATTAAATTACATTTTTAAAATACTTCTTTCCATAAGGAGGCATGATTTTGGCTTATTGCAATGAAAATTTTTTGAGTTTACAAACTTCTCATATCATTGACGGGATAGAAGAAAAAAAGAAAGTTTTTCAGAATAAGAATCCGGGGGAGAATATTATCTCTTTCCGTAAGGACGGAGAGACGGTTTTTCTGGTGCCGGCAGTTGCAAAAGCAATGATATCGGCGATTAACGACTTGTCGGGGAAGAAAGCACCGTCTGAAGATGATTTGGAGCAGGGATACGGATTCCTCCGTGAGAAAATTGCAGAGTGTGATTTCAAAAGCAGAAATTGTGATATTACAGAAAATGAAATTTTTATTAATCATGGAGCGGAAGCGGATATTGCCGATATGCAGGAGCTTTTTGCGCTGACGGAAATCGTAGGCGTTACCGATCCGGCGGATCCGGTTTATATCGACAGCAATGTTGTTGCAGGCAGAAGCGGAAAGTTTATTGATTCTTTTTTTAATAAATTAGAGTATCTATCCTGCTACCGGGAATGTGATTTCAAACCTGTATTACCCTCGCATGATCCGAAAATGATCTACATCTGCTCACCGAACAATGTGACAGGTGCTGTCCTGACGAAAAAAGACTTAACGATGTGGGTACGATTTGCCAAACAAACCGGATCGGTTATTTTTTTCGATGCCCGGTATGAATCTTTTAACCGGGATGAAACAATTCCGCACAGTATCTATGAAATTGAGGGGGCTGAAGAAGTGGCTGTTGAATTTCACTCTTTTGCCAAGATACCGGGATTATCCGAATTACAATGTGGGTATACAGTGATTCCCGAAAAGTTAAGTCTGGAAAATCAAAAAAGTGATGAACCGGTAAGTATGCAGTACTTATGGAAGCGTTGGAAATCCGTTACATGTGAAAAATGCTCTTATGTTGTGCAAAGAGGTGCGGAAGCGGTTTATACTGCTGAGGGAAAGCGGCAAATTCAGGATATTTTATCCCTATGTCAAAGAAATGCGGAGTTTATGATAAAAAAGCTTTTCCAAATGAATTTAGAAGTAACGGGCGGAGTGAACAGTCCGTACATCTGGGTGAAAACACCTGACGGAACGGACAGCCGGGAGTTTTTTGATTATTTACTGGAAGAAGCCGGGATTGTCAGTATGCCGGGGGCTGAGTTCGGGCCTGCAGGAGAAGGGTATGTACGTCTGCATGCTTTGCATAGACCGGAGTTAACGGAGTCGGCAATGGTGAGAATGGCAGAAGCCGTTGGAAAATTAAAATAGAGGACAAAAAATGAGTACAAATTTACAAATCGGTATTGTAGGACTTCCCAATGTGGGGAAAAGCACATTATTTAATGCGATAACAAAAGCGGGCGCGGAAGCGGCCAATTTTCCCTTTTGCACGATAGAGCCGAATGTGGGGGTAGTGGAAGTACCTGATCATAGGATTTATGACTTGTCCGAGGTATTTCATCCAAAAAAGACAACACCGGCATTTACACGCTTTGTCGATATTGCCGGACTGGTTGCCGGAGCGTCAAAAGGGGAAGGGCTGGGGAATCAGTTTTTGAGCCACATCCGGGAAACGGATGCCATTGCTCATGTAGTCAGATGTTTTGAAGATGAGAATATCACCCATGTAGAAGGGAATATCGATCCGGTCCGGGATATGGAAGTCATCAATACGGAACTTTGCTTAGCGGATTTGGATACGGTGGATAAGAAAAAAACGAAAACAGCCAAGTTGGCGCAAGCGGGGATTAAAGAAGCGAAAGCGGTTTTACCCGCATTGGAAAAAGTTTTTAATGCGTTGCAGGAGGGGATACCGGCCAGAGCGCTTGATTTATCTGATGATGAACAGGATGTATTTAAAGAATTGAATCTTATTACTTTAAAGCCGGTTCTTTACGTATTAAATATAGCGGAATCCGATATATCCGAGCCGATGAGCAACTCTTATGTCCGGGCAGCCGTTGCACAAGCGGAGAAAGAAAATGCAAGATGGGTACCGGTTTCTGCCGAAATAGAGCAGGAGGTTTCCGAGTTGGAACCTGAGGAAGCCGAAGCATTTCTTTCTGACCTGGGGGAAGAAGAACCGGGATTAAACCGCCTGATTCGTGCCGCCTATTCCATGCTGGGGTTAATTAATTTTTTCACAGTAGGTGAAGACGAATGTCGTGCGTGGACGGTGCATGAAGGAACAAAAGCACCCAAAGCGGCGGGAAAGATTCACTCCGATATTGAAAGAGGTTTTATTCGTGCTGAAATTGTGTCATATGATGAGTTCATGAAATGCGGGTCTTTTTCAGGTGTTCGTGAAAAGGGGCTGCTTCGTGTCGAAGGAAAAGATTATGTAATCAAAGATGGAGATATTGCTTATTTCCGCTTTAATGTGTAACGAATATATCCGAAAACAGTAATTTTATGTTAACTTTCTAAAAGTGATGAAAATGAAATTGTATGAAAATATAGTGGAAGCCAGATTCATTGAACGACCAAACCGCTTCGTAGTATATGCAGAAATTCATGGAAAAATAGAAGTTTGCCACATGCCGAATCCGGGAAGAATGCGAGAACTTCTTTTTCCGCAAGTCACTTTGTATGCTACGCCCTCTCGAAATCCTTTGAATCGTACCGCATATAAAATTATCGGGGTAAAAAAAGAAAATAATGTGATTTTTCTGGATACGTCCCGGTGTAATGATGTGGCGGAGTACTTAATTAATCATCACAAAATACCGGGGTGGGAGAAGTACCGTGTCGTAAAACGGGAAGTGACCATGGGTAACAGCCGTTTTGATTTACTTCTAAGCGACGATGGGAATAAGGACGTCTTTCCGGTAGAGGTAAAATCATGTACGCTCTTCGGACAAAAAGGAGCTTTGTTTCCCGATGCGGTTACGGCTCGCGGTTCTAAACATGTAGCGCACTTGGGAGAAATAGGAAAGAGAGGGCATGCGGGAATATTAATTCTCGTGCACTGGAGTAAGGCGGAATGGTTTTTGCCGGATTTTCATACTGATATGGAATTTGCCCGGACTTTTTATAATGAAATGAATGATATTGATTATAAAATAGCGGCTCTTCATTGGGAAAATGATTTTGTAATTCCTGAAAAGATCAGATTAATTCCTACATCAAGAAAAGCGATGGAGGAAGAGATGGGAAACCGCGGTGATTATCTGCTTGTCTTGCATTTGGATACCGACAAAACAATTGAAGTCGGAAGCAAAGGAAATATTTTATTCCCGAAAGGCTTTTATGTATATGCAGGTTCCGCCAAGAAAAATTTGCTGCAAAGAATGAACAGGCATCGCCGTATTCACAAAAGAATGCATTGGCATATTGATTATCTCCGGAAAGAAGCTAAGTTTATAGGAGTGATTCCTATACGATCCAAGGCTGATTTGGAGCATGAACTTGCCGGAAGATTGACTGCTGTTTCAAAATGGCAAATTAGCGGTTTCGGCGCAACCGACTGTCACTGTGCCACACATTTATTCGGGTTTGAAGAGAATCCCTTGCACATAAAAGAATTTACGCAAATAGAAGAAGATTTTGAAATTAACAGATTAGATAAATATTTCCAAGAATAAAACCGCTATGCTGCATAGCGGTTTTATTCTTGGAAATATGTTTTATCCTACTTTTCTCCTGTCATTCACATACTTATCACAGCTTACGAATGACGACAGAAATAAAATGCGTTTATGGGCGCAGCAAGAAATTGTATGCTCGTATTTTCAGAAGAAAAATCAAAATGAAAATAAAACGGGAAAGCTCGTTGGAATGACTAAAAAGGCGTTTAAAATGGAGAATATGGTATAATTAAACACAAAATAAGTTTATTTTTCAGGAGGGAATGATGGCGAAGAAACTGGTGATTATTGATGGGAGCTCTCTTTTATATAGGGCCTTTTATGCACTGCCTCCTCTTTCTTATCAGGGGATACCGACGAATGCGGTGACAGGCTTTCTAAATATGCTCTATGATATTTATAAGAAACTGGATCCCGAATATGTAGCCGTTTCTTTTGATAAAAGTAAAGACACGTTCCGTTCCGAATTGTATAAAGAATATAAATCGACAAGAAAGCCGGCGCCGCCGGAATTGATTCCGCAATTTGATTTGATCCGTGAAGCGCTTCGCATATTAGGAGCTGCTGTTTATGAAGTGGCGGGTTACGAAGGAGACGATATTTTAGGAACGCTGGCGTCGCATTATGAAAAAGAAATACCCGTCATTATTGTGACGGGCGACCGGGATGCGCTTCAGTTGTCAAATGAGCGGACGACGGTATATATTACACAAAAAGGCGTTTCCCAAATGGCGGAGATGACACCGGATGCCGTTTTTGAAAAATACCGCATCACACCCGGCCAAGTGATTGATATGAAAGCGTTAATGGGAGATACATCCGACAATATTCCCGGTGTGCCCGGCGTGGGAGAAAAAACGGCACTGAAATTGCTGACAGAATATAAGACTTTAGATAATTTATATGCCCATGTTTCAGAGATAAAAGGGGCGGTAGGGAAGAAGTTGGCAGCCCATAAAGATTTGGCGTACCTGTCTTACCGCTTGGCCACGATAAAAAAAGATGTACCGTTTGACCATTCGCTGGAAGAAATGAAACGCCCCGTACACTTTTCAGAGATGGAAACTTTTTTCATGCAATTGGGTTTGAGCAGAATCTCTGATAAATATAGCTCTTTGCCGAGATTTCAGGAATTGGCGGAAGCAAAAAAAGAGGAAACACGATCGCATGCATTGAAAGCGGAAGAGTTTACAAATCATATAGATTTAGAAAATAAAGCGGTTGCCCTGGTTCTCAGTTGCGAAGGAGAATCCCCCTTTTACCATGCCAAGTCTGCGGTGGTTGCTTGTGACGGGCATGCATATAAAGTGTCAAGGGATCAATTTGAAGAATGTGCTGGAGTTTTAAAAGAAGCCAAAGAAGTTGTTGTAGAAAACAGTAAAACCGTTTATGAGTCGGATTTTCCTTGTGAGGGGATTTCCCTATATGATATGGAGCTGGTATCTTATCTTCTTGATCCTGTAAGAACGACGTATCCGCTGTCGTATATGGCGGAATTATTTGATGTGCCGGCTATATTCCCGGATCATTTGGAAGAGGAAGAAAAAGGGGCCTGCATCAGTGAATTTCTTTTGAAAATTTATGCGAAATCGTTGGGAGAGATGGAAAGACATCATATCATGTCCCTTTTCCGCAAAATAGAAATGCCTTTAGTATCCGTCTTGGCAAAAATGGAAAAGGCGGGCATTGCGACAAACCGGGAGCAGTGGGAAACGATACGAAGAGAAATGAAAGAAAGAGAAAAACGGCTTCTGAAGGAAATCTATAAAGAATCGGGAGAAGAGTTTAATGTCAATTCTCCGAAACAGTTGGGGCATATTTTATTTGAAAAGATGGAAATGCCGGCCGGCAAAAAAACAAAGAGCGGTTACTCTACAGCAGCCGATGTGCTGGAGGGGCTGGCGGCAAGATATCCGTTTGTAAAAAATATTCTGGAATACAGAACGTTGGCTAAATTAATTTCCACTTATTTAGATGCGTTACCGCTGCTTATTCATAAAGAAACGGGGAGAATACATACTTCTTTTAACCAGACGGTTACTGCGACAGGACGGTTATCCAGTTCGGACCCGAATTTACAGAATATCCCGGTCCGGACCGGTGAGGGGAAAAAGATACGGTCACTTTTTGTGCCGGGAAAGGGCTATGATTGCTTTATTTCTTCCGATTATTCACAGGTGGAACTTAGGATTTTGGCACACATGTCCGGTGATGAAAGTTTGATACGGGCGTTTATGGAAAAAGAAGATATTCATCGCAGAACCGCAGCGGAAATATGGGATATACCTTTTGCAGAGGTGACGGAGGAGCAAAGATCCCATGCTAAAGCGGTTAATTTCGGCATTATTTACGGAATCAGTGATTTCGGGCTGGCAAAACAGTTGGGGATCGGTCGTGAACAAGCCGGTGAGTATATAAAAAAATATTTTGAAAGGTATCCGTCCATTCATCAATTTATGAACAGAATGGTGGAAGCGGCAAGAGAAACGGGATATGCCAGAACTCTGTTCGGACGGTACAGACGCTTGCCGGATATCAAAAGTTCCAATTTCAACCGACGTTCTTTTGCGGAGAGAACCGCTATGAATACGCCGATACAGGGAACAGCAGCGGATATTATGAAATTGGCAATGATAGAAGCGGACCGCCGTCTGACAAAGAAGAATTTAAGAAGCCGCATATTGCTTCAAGTTCATGATGAACTGGTGGCGGAGGTTATAGAGGAAGAAAAACAGGAGATAAAAGAATTGCTGAAAGAAGCGATGGAATCTGTTGTTACTTTACGTGTGCCTTTAGTCGCCGATGTCCATGAGGGGAAAAATTGGGCGGAAGCGAAATAGGTGATATACATGTACAGAATCGGATTGACAGGCGGAGTGGGAAGCGGCAAAAGTACAGTTTCCTCCTATATGAAAAAGTTGGGAATACCGGTGATAGATGGGGATCGGTTGGCGCAAGAAGCTGTACGTCCCGGAAGTAAGGTTATGGAATGTATACAAGAGGCTTTCGGGAAAGAAATTTTTTGTGAAGACGGTACGCTCAATCGTGCTAAAATGGCGGAAATTGTTTTTATCGATAATGAAAAAAGAGAAAAGCTCAATCATATTATTCATCCTTATATCTGGAGAAAGTCGCAAGAACAGCTGATTCAATTCCAAAAAGAAGGGAAAACGGTAGTCGTGCTTGATATGCCGCTTTTATTGGAAATAAGCTGGCAGCTTAGGGTAGAAGAAATATGGGTGGTCAAGGTGCCGGCAGATATACAAATTAACCGGGTCATTCAGCGGAGCGGTATGACGGAAGCACAAGTTCTGGAAAGAATCAAAAACCAAATGCCTACCGAAAATAAACTCAATTATGCGGATGTCATTATTGATAACAGCCACACAATAGAAGATACGGAACGGCAAGTAAGAGAAGCGTTGGCCCATGTGCCGGGGTTTATATTTCCCAAAGGAGAGAGTGTATCTGACGGTGAGAGAAATGGATAGAAAGGTAGAGGTTTCCCGCTCGGATACATCATGGGGAAAGAAGATTTTTACATTTCTGCTGGGGTTGGGAAGTTTATGTTTTTTTTGCATACTTTTTAGCCCATCCCTATGGAAACCGAGTCCGGAAATAAGGCAGATTATTAATGAAAGCGCGGCAAGAGAGGCATTATCACCGTTTCTGATAGAAGCAGTGATGTTTACGGAAAGCAAATATGATGAAGAGGCAGTTTCAAAAGCGGGGGCAGTGGGAATGATGCAGCTTATGCCCGAAACGGCCGGTTGGATTTCAGAACAAAGCGGGTTGCCCTCGGAGCATCTTGAAAGTCCTGCCGAGAATATCCCTTTAGGGGCATGGTATCTTAATTTTTTACTGAAAAAATATCATAATAATGAAGTTCTCGCTTTAGCAGCCTATAATGCGGGGCGAGGGAACGTAGATGAATGGATTGAAGAGTTGGGATGGAAAGAAGACTTTTCCGGATTGGATGAAATTCCGTATCCCGAAACGAGAGAGTTTGTAAAATCAGTGGTAACCGTACGAGACAGATTGGAAGAAGAGAGTAAATAATGGAAGATCAAAAGACACTGGACGGCAGACATGCCAGACAAAAAGCATTTGCCGAATGGAATATAGAAAAAGAACTTCCCGCCCATATCGGTTCTTATTCATTAGAACGGGTAGATGAACAAGACGGAAGAGTTTATAAGGCCTTTAGATGGAAGGATAAAAAATCAGGGTGGGAAATCCGGGCGGTTTTTGATGAAGAAACTGCAGATTATATGATCAAAGTGGATTTGAAGTTTATTACATGTACCCAAGTTGAAGTTATAACCCCTGATTTTGAACGATTTAAGAAAAATGTCCGCGGACTGACACCGGATATGATAGAAAAAGAATTGATAAGGAGAAGCTGTAATTCGGTATTGATAAAAAACAGCGGATTTGTAAATTGGAATTACGAGAAATTATTACCCCCGCGTATAGAAAACTATGAACGTGTTATTGAGCCGAAGAGTCCGATAAACGGATTAAACGGATCTTATATCATTGCGGCCTATCAATGTAATGAACGCGAGTCGGCAATGCTGTTTTTTTATAACGTGTACAGAGAAGAATATTATGGAGAAATGCGTTCCAAGGGAATACCGATTATCAGGCATGAATATGATGCCAAAACCGTAAATGAACTTGCAAAAGAAATCAGTGAGAATTTACAAAAAGATTTGCACGAGTTATATGAGAGATCGTAATTTTCTTACGACAAGTATTTTATGCGGTTTTGATTGATTTGCAGTTATCCGGTGGGTTGTGATATAATGACTGCGGTAAGTTGTTTGTTGTTTTATAGTTTCCTGTAGAGTGAGCTTCGGCTCACTTTTTCTTATACTGGGAGGGAAAATGAGCAGAAAAGAAATTGAAGCAGCAGTAGAAAAATTGCTTGCACCTGCTTTAGAGGAAAATAAAATTGAACTGGTAGATGTGGAATACATACGGGAAAGAAATTGGATTCTACGTGTTTTTATAGATAAAGAAGGCGGCGTTGATTTAAATGACTGTCAGGAAATCAGCGAAAAAGCGGGCGCTATATTGGATGAAGCGGACATCATTTCCGACAACTATATGCTGGAAGTTTCTTCGCCGGGGATAGACAGAGTCATAAAAAAAGATAAGGATTTTATCCGCTACACCGGAGAAGAAGTGGATGTAAAACTGTTTGCTCCCATGGAAGAGTTCAAAGGGGAGAAAATTTTTACGGCTATTCTGGGCGGGTTAAGTGAAAATGGAGCCGTGAAGCTGCGGCTCTCTGATGAAACATGGATAGAAGTGGATAGGAATAAAATTTCACAAATAAGAATACATTTTTCATTTTGATTGAGGAGGAGAAGAAATCGTGAACAGCAATTTACTGGAAGCAGTGAAAGTACTGGTAAAAGCTAAAAAAGTGGATGAAAATATTATTTTTGACGCCTTGGAAATGGTGCTTTTGACCGCCTACAAAAAAGAGTCCGGCAGTAATGCGAAAACATCAATTACATTGGATCGCACGACAGGGGATTATTTTATTTATGCAGAAAAAAATGTTGTGGAAAAGGTAGATCCCGAATCGGAAAATGCTATTAATGAAATTTCTGTGCAAGAGGCTAAAAAGATTAATAAGGAATATGAAGCGGGGGATATGCTTCGTATCGAAGTAACGCCGAAAGATTTCGGACGTGTAGCTGCGCAGGCGGCCAAGCAGGTATTGATACAGAAACTGAGAGAAGCGGAAAGGGGCTCCATTTATGATGAATTTTCCGGAAGAGAGGGAGATATTATCACCGGAACTGTCAAGTGGAGTGAATCAAGAACGGTTTTTGTCGATTTGGGAAGAGTGGAAGGGATACTTCCTTTTCAGGAACAAATTGAGGGAGAAGTATTTCAACCGAATGATAAAATAAAATGTTATGTACAGGAAGTCAGAAAAACAACGAAAGGACCTGAAATTATTTTATCAAGAACCCACCCGGGACTCTTGAAACGCTTGTTTGAAATGGCAGTGCCGGAAATTTATAGCGGCACGATAGAAATTAAGTCGGTGGTCAGGGAAGCGGGGTCCCGTTCCAAAATCTCCGTGTGTGCTATGGATCCCACGATAGATGCTGTGGGAGCTTGTGTAGGCCCCAAGGGACAGAGAGTACAAAATATTGTTAATGAATTGCATGATGAAAAGATTGATATTGTGCTGTGGGATGAAGACCCGGCAATTTATATCGCTAATGCTCTTTCTCCTGCCAAGGTGGTTTCCGTTTCCGTTTGGGATGAAGAGAAATCTTCTTATGTAATTGTTCCTGATTACCAATTGTCGCTTGCTATCGGTAAGGCGGGACAAAACGCAAGGCTGGCGGCTAAGCTGACCAATTGGAAAATAGATATCAAAAGTGAATCCCAGGCAGCCGAAGAAGGTTTCGAAGATGATGAAGATGTGGAAGATCATATTCTTGAAGACATGGAGCTTCCGGAAATAAAGGAGGGGGATAACGAGTGAAAGTAAAAAAAATCCCCTTACGTATGTGTGTCGGCTGTAAGGAACTGAAAAACAAAAGGGATTTATTGCGGATTGTAGCACTTCCGACAGGCTTGATAGAAATGGACAGGACCGGAAAGAAATCCGGGAGAGGTGTATATGTCTGCAATAGCATTGATTGTTTTCAGAAAGCCTTCGAGTCCCACGGGCTGGAAAGATCCTTAAAAAGACCGGTTTCCCGCGATGTATATGATGCGATAAAGGGAGAAATCGAGAATGGATGATTCTGTTTATAAGTTAATCGGGCTTTGTAAAAGAGCGGGGCGTCTTTTAACCGGAAATGAGCAAGTTACGGAAGGGATAAAAAGCGGAAAAGGCTGTCTGCTTATCATGGCACAAGACAGTGCGGAAAACACAAAGAAAAAATATCTTCATTTAGCAAAAGAAGCGAAACTGATGATCCGGGTTTTCGGTGAGAAAGAAAAATTGGGGCATGCAGTGGGGCAAGCGGTGAGAACCGCGGTTGTAATTACAGATGAAGGCTTCGGAAAAGCCGTTCTCCAAAAAATTGACGGACAGGATAAATAAGGACGGGAGGGTGCCTATGACAAAGTACAGAATATATGAGTTGGCAAAAATGTTTAATAAATCGACGGAAGAAATTATCGGAGTGTTGCAGAAGCATCATATTGAAGCAACAAACCGGCTGAACAGCGTGGATGAAAATGCAAAAAAAATATTGGAAACCGCATTTATGCAACAAACAAAAAAAAGTAAAAGACCGCCTATGAGAACAGTCCGGTTTGACCGGCAGGGACGTCCGACAGGAAGCAATAAGGGGTCTGAAACTAAAAAATCATACTCCTCTTATACGACAGATACGCTAAAAGAGGCGGAGAAAGATCTGCCTGCTTCCACAGCTGTATCAGAACCCGTAAAGGAGGAAGAAAAGAAAACAGTACCGGAGAGAGTAAAAGATACACCTCCTGCTTCCTCTTACAAGGAGAATGTACAAACTGTTCCCGCAAAGGAAAAGACGGTTCCGGCTGCCCGTTCCCGTAAAGCGGATGAAAATAATTCACAAAGAAATGAAAGAACTGACAGAATCGGTCGTCCGCAAACAGGAGAGCGCTTCCAAAGAGATGACAGGAGCGGACGTACTCAGCAGGGAGAACGGTTACAAAGAAGTGATAAAGGAGGGCGTTTTCAATCAGGGAATAAGACGCAAAAGACTGATCGTAGCGGACAGACTCGTCCGGGTGAACGCTTCTCAAGGAATGACAGAGGCGGGAGTTCTCAAAATGAAAATCGTCCGAAAAATGACAGGGGCGGGCGTCCCTCTTTCGGTAATCGCCCTGCCAAGAGGGATACGGCTATTGAAGAAGTGATTCCGGCAGCACAAAACCGAAGAGAAAGACCGGAAAAGAAAAAGACAAAGAAGGACTATGAGAGAAGCCGCAGAGAGAAAGAGGGCGGATCTCTTATGGCTCGGTCTTTGAACCAGAACAAGAAGAAAAAGCGAGGGGTCGATAAAAAGGCGGCGGCATATCCGACAGAAATAGAAGTATCGGGAAGCCTGACCGTTAAAGAATTGGCGGAAAAATTAGGACGTGAAGTATCTGAAGTTATTAAATATCTGATGATGGATGGCGTTATGGCAACAATCAATCAGAATTTAGATATGGATACCGTTGAAATCCTGGCCGAAGAATTCGGAGTGAAGATTTTACAAGCGGACGCACCGGAAGATCCTACAGAATATATACCTGAGGAAGATAACCCGGCAGATCTTAAAATACGGCCGGCTGTTGTTACAATCATGGGACATGTCGATCACGGGAAAACAACATTGCTTGATGCCTTACGTTCCACCAGTGTGGCTTTACATGAAGCGGGCGGTATTACACAACGTATCGGCGCTTACCAGATCCGGTATAAAAATCATAAAATCACGTTCCTTGATACACCGGGGCATGAAGCGTTTACAGCCATGAGATCCCGCGGCGCGCAGCTGACAGATATTGCCGTTTTAATTGTAGCGGCCGATGACGGGGTTATGCCTCAGACAATAGAAGCGATTCACCATGCAAAGAGTGCAGGGGTACCGATTATTGTTGCGATTAATAAAGTGGATAAGCCGGGAGCCAATCCGGATAGAATAAAAGAAGAATTATCTCATGAGGGCCTTATTGCGGAAGATTGGGGCGGTGATATTATTATGGTTCCGATTTCTGCGAAAAAGAAACAAGGTCTGGATGATTTACTTGAGAATATTTTATTGGTTGCAGAAATCCAGGAACTAAAAGCCAATCCCAATCGTGAAGCCTATGGTATTGTTGTAGAAGCACAGCTGGATAAAGGCCGGGGACCGGTTATGAGCGTCTTGGTACAAAACGGTACTCTCCATGTAGGCGATGGAATTTTAGCGGGTAAAAGCTGGGGTCGTGTCCGGGCTATGACGAATGAAAACGGACGGAAGATGAAAAATGCAGAACCTGCCGCGCCGGCGGAAATTCTGGGAATGAACAGTGTTCCTGAAGCGGGTGACAGGTTCTATGTGATGGATGCAAGCAAAGCCAGAACTATTGCAGAACTCCGCGCCTCTCTCGCTAAAGATGAAGAAAACAGAAGTGTGCAGAAAGTGACTTTGGATAATATCTTTGAAAAAATCAAAGAAGGCGAGATGAAACAGCTTGACATCATCATCAAAGCGGATGTACAAGGTTCCGTAGAAGCTTTAGCACAATCATTCCGGGGAATCAAGAGCGAAGAAGTCCGTATTTCTATTGTCCATTCCGCAGTAGGTGCTATCAATGAATCGGATGTGATGTTGGCATCCGCATCCAATGCATTGATTATAGGGTTTAATGTCCGCCCTGATGCGAATGCAAGAGCGCTTGCGGAAAAAGACAGTGTAGATATCCGTTTATATCGTGTTATTTATGATGCGATTGATGACGTGAAAGCGGCTATGGCGGGCTTACTTGCACCGACGGTCAGAGAAGTGCTTCTCGGACATGCCGAGGTACGCCAGGTGATTCATACACCTAAAGTTATCGTGGCGGGCTGTTACGTCCAGGACGGCAAAATAACAAATAATGCCATGCTTCGTATTGTGAGAGACGGTATTGTTATTCATGAAGGGAAAATCGGGTCATTACGCCGCTTTAAAGATGATGTGAAAGAGGTTACAGAGGGCTTTGAGTGCGGTATTGCTATCGAGTCCTATCGGGATGTAAAAGAAGGCGACCAATTAGAAGCGTTTAAATTGGAAGAAGAAGCGGCGGAATTGGAATAATATGAGAAAGCGGTATGATTCTTTTATGCCGCTTTTTATTCATGGCAGGATAGCGAGGTATTCATGTCGGAACTTAGAGTAAGAAAAGTAGAAGAATTTATCAAGCAGGAAGTCGGGAATATACTGCTGAAAGAGTTAAAAGATCCGAGGTTGGGGTTTGTGACCGTGACAGGAGTCCATGTGACGGGAGATTTAAGAGAAGCTACCATTTATGTCAGCTTGTTCGGTGATGAAAACAGTAAAAAGGAATCTTTGGTGGTGCTGGATAAGTCAAAAGGATTTATCAGAAAAGAATTGGGTAAACAGCTGAAAGTATACTATACACCGATGATTCATTTTGAAGAAGACACATCTTTAGATTATGGAATGCATATTGACGGTATTTTGAAAAAAATACATAGGGAGGAATCATGAGTCTGCGCATAGGGCATGCAAAAGAAATTGGCATGGAAGAAGCCATTTCATTTTTAAAAAAACATGAAAGATTTCTTTTAGTCGGACATGAACATCCTGACGGAGATGACGTAGGTTCCATCTGTGCACTGCATAATGTTTTGTTATCTATGGGGAAACAGGCGGATATGGTTCTTCCGGATCCTGTACCGGAGGTATTTCGTCTGGTAAAAGCATCAGAAAAAATCATGACAGAAATCCCTTCTGACAGGAACTATGATGCGTTGGTCTTTACCGATTTGGGAAATATTGGAAGAGGAGGAAATTTTGATTTTCCCGATGTGCCCAGTCTTTGTATTGATCATCACAGGACAAATGAAAGATATACGGATTTTCTTTATTTGAAATATAAATATGCGGCTACCGCAGAAATACTTGCAGAAATGTTTTTTGCTATGGGAGTAAAACTTTATAAAGACACCTGTAATGCTCTGTACATGGCGATAGGAACGGACAGCGGCTTCTTTAAATTCAGCTGTACATCAGAAAATACTTTGCTTATGGCCAGCCGTTTGGTGGGTATGGGGGCAGATCCGTCTTATATTTCTAACAAGCTGGATGAGAAAACGGAAGAAGCGATGAAATGTTACAAGCTGGTGGCGGAAACGATACATTCCTATCATGACGGAAAAATAGTGGTAGCTTATATGGATGAAGAAGCCATGAAACTGGACGGAGAAAATTCTGATTATTATGCAAGCATACCCCGGTGTATTAAAGGAGCCGAAATTGCCGCTCTTTTCAAGTACAAAGGGAAAGATGAATATCGTGTTTCGCTGCGTTCCCTGAATTATGCCAATGTTTCCGAATTGGCAGCGGAATTTGGCGGCGGCGGTCATTGGAAAGCGGCGGGCTGTACTGTCAAAGGACCGCTTTCGGAAGGCGAAGCGAAATTTATTGAAGCAGCGGTGAAATATTTGTAATGGATGGGATTCTTAATGTTTTAAAACCGGCGGGAATGACATCTTTTGATGTGATTGCTTTTCTCCGGCGTGTGTACGGACAGAAGAAGATAGGTCACGGAGGGACTCTGGATCCGATGGCGGCGGGGGTACTTCCCGTTTTCCTGGGAAGAGCTGCTCGTCTGATCGAATATGCGCCCATTCACAGAAAAAAATATGAAGCGGAATTTATTATGGGCATATCTACCGATACAGAGGATATGACGGGGCGGGTGATGGCGACAAGCGGCATTAATTCGGATTTGGCCGATTGGGGAAAAGTGATTTCCCGATACCGGGGGAGAATTAAACAGGTACCTTCCCGATATTCCGCGATTCGTATCCATGGGAAAAGAGCCTATAAATTGGCACGGGAGGGAGAAGAGGTAAAACTTCCCGCCAGAGAAGTGGATATTTTTCATTTGTCAATCCGGGAAATAAATGCACCTCGTATATATTTTTCTGTAGAATGTTCCGCCGGAACTTATATAAGAGCACTGGGGCGTGATATGGGTAAAAGTCTGGGCATAGATATGACAATGTCGTTTCTCTTACGGACAGCGATGGGACCTTTTACCATTGAAGAGTCGAAGACTTTGGAGGAAATAGAACAAAGCCCGGAAAAAAGTGTTGTTCATGACATACGTTCTCTTTTGACCGCCTTGGATTCCATTGAACTTTCAGAAGAGAATGCAAAAGGATTTTTACAAGGAAAGCGGATTCCGGTTTCTGCCACTGCAGGATCTGTCGTTTCTGTATTTTATAAAAATACTTTTTTGGGAATTGCCGAAATTAAAGAAAAAATTCTTCACCCCAAAAAAGTTTTTGGAGAGAGCCGATGAAAATCATTAACGGTCTGCGACCCAAGGAACTTTCAATGCCGACGGTACTGGCAATAGGTTTTTTTGACGGTGTTCATAAAGGGCATCAAGCGGTTCTCAAGGCAGCCTTGGAATTAGCGGAACGCATAAAAGCGGAGCCGGTGGTGATGACTTTCTATCCTCATCCGATGACTGTTTTAGCACCGGATATACCTGTACCCCTTTTATTATCACAAGAAGAAAAAGAAAAAATAATAAAAAATATGGGTTTTCATTCTATGATGGTTGTCAAACCCACTTCCGGCTTTTTAGCGAAGCCTGCAGACTGTTTTTTGGCGGATTTACAGAGCATTTCTCAATTGAAAGGCATCGTCACAGGTGAAAATTTTACGTTTGGCAAAGGGGCGGTGGGGAATGGATTTTTATTACAAAAATATTTTAAAAATTCTTCCGTACAGGTGCATTTGATCGGACTGAAAGAAGAAGACGGGCGTATAATATCCAGCACGGGAATCCGTGAAACCATAATGGCGGGGCATATGAAAAAAGCGGCAAGTTTGCTTGGGCGAAATTATGTAATCCGCGGAGATATCATTCACGGTTTTAAACGAGGAAAGAATCTTACGGGATTTCCTACGGCAAACTTAAGAGTTGAAAAAGGAAGAATCATTCCCAAAGATGGCGTGTATGCCACGAGAGCGCGGGTCCGGGGACATTCATATCCGGCGGTCACAAATGTAGGGAGAAATCCGACATTCGGAAATGAAACACGCAGCATAGAAACCTTTATCATTTCTTTTGATGACAATATTTACGATGCCCCTTTTGAATTGGAATGGATAGACAGAATCCGTGATGAAATCCAATTTGCCGGTATAGATTTATTGAAAGAACAAATAAAAAAAGATATTGAAGAGGCAAAGCGACTATTAAAATAGAGAGCAGGTCATAAGGCTTGCTCTCTATTTCAATAATTGACATTTTACGGGAAATGGAATTACAATAAAATTACTATCTGCGCATGTTTTTGATTGTATAGTCAGTGCTTATGCATAAAAAAGGAGAGAGGAAAAATGGCCATTTGTTTTTCTGAAGTGCTTGCCAAAATGAAAGGATCCGATTTGGGACCTCTTTTGGCATTAACCGCACAACCGGATATTATTTCTTTTGCAGGAGGACTTCCTGCACCGAAAACATTTCCGATAGAGGAATTGACAGAGGTGGCATGTAAAGTAAGACAGGAAGACGGTGCAGGAGCCATGCAATATGGACCGTCTTTAGGATTTATGGGACTTCGCGAGGCGATTGCGGAACGTATGAACCGTATGTATATGCCGATGGGAATGGATAAGATAGAAGCTAAAAATATTATGATTGTTACCGGATCCCAGCAGGGACTGGACATCACGGGGCGTGTATTTCTCGATAAAGATGATGTGGTTCTTATTGAAAGTCCGTCTTACCTGGGGGCTATCGGAGCGTTTGCATTAGAACAACCGAAATTTGTTGAAGTACCGACCGACGGAGAAGGCATGATTCCCGAAGAGTTGGAAAAGCTGCTGAAAAATACGGAAAGAGTCAAGTTTATTTATGCCATTCCGAATTATCAAAATCCCACAGGAATTTGCTGGTCTTTAGAACGGAGACAAAAGTTGATGGAGCTTGCCACCAAATACGAAATTCCTGTTTTTGAAGACAATCCCTATGGGGATCTCCGGTTTGAAGGGGAAGAAATTGCACCGCTGATTTCCATGGATCCCAAGCATTTAGTGATTTATTCCGGCACATTCTCCAAAACGCTCGCACCGGGAATGAGATTGGCATGGATTGTCTGCAATGATGAAATTCTCGCCAAAATGGATTTGGTGAAGGGATCTACAGATTTACATACGCCTTCGGTTACCCAGCGTGAGGTGGCGATGTATATGAAAAATTATGATTTTGAGGACCATGTGCAGGATAATTGCCGCTTATATGCACATCGCCGTGATATTATGTGTGATTCCATAAAAAAATATTTCCCCGAAAATATACATTGTACCTATCCGCATGGAGGATTGTTCCTTTGGGTAGAATTACCTGAAAATTGCGATTCCCGTGAACTCTTTAAAGAGGCGGTCAAGCGAAAAGTTGCTTATGTACCGGGAGACGGTTTCTTCCCCGCATCAGGAAAGAAAAATTATTTCCGTTTAAATTTTTCCTATAATGATGATGATGTGATTGAAGAAGGAATCAAACGTCTGGGTGAAGCAATCCGGACCTATTTACAAAAAAAGTAATGCAATACAAAAGACCGTGTCCGGCAGGATAGGGTCTTTTATCATGAATAAAATTTTAAGGAGAAATCAGTACCCTTTTTCTTTATTGATTTCATTAACCAAGGGAAGCCCAGTGCTAAAAGAAATGAAGTTCTCTTTCAGCAGGTGAAGAATCCGGTCCCATGAATCAGGGGTAAAGGAAGCGACATGAGGCGTCATTATCACATTTTCCATGGACCAGAAAGGATGATTTTCCGGAAGGGGTTCTTTTGAGAAGACATCAAGAGCGGCACCGGCCAGTTTTTTCTCTTGTAAGGCGTGGAGCAAGGCATTTTCATCTACGATGGAAGCTCTTGCAATATTGATAAAAAAGGCACTCTCTTTCATTAAAGAAAACCGTTCTTCATTGAAAAAGTGTTCCGTATCATTAGTGGCAGGTAAAGCGGCAATGACAATATCTGCCAAAGGCAATATTTTATCGATTTCCTCTGTGGTATAGACTTTATCGGCGAATAATTCTTCGGAAATGTGTTTTTTCACAGCGAGAATTTTTGTTTCAAAACCTTTTGCTCTTTGTGCAATGGCCCGTCCGATTCCGCCAAAGCCCACAATAACTATCGTTTTCTTATAAATTGAAAAGCTTTTGGGTCGTTTCCATGTCCTGGCGTTCTGTTGGCGGACGGCTTGAGGAAGTTGTCTGGATAATCCCAGGAGAAGTGCCATTGTGTGTTCGGCGACGGTCCGGTCGTGGATACCGTGAGAATTAGTTAAGATGACAGGACGTTCAAGCATGGACGGAGATAAAAGCCGTTCCACACCGTCAGAAAGCGAATGAATCCAACGGACGTTCGGAGCTGCATTTAAAATAGGTTCCGCATTCTGGAAACCCCACATGGCTATAGCGTCCGCATCTGAAACATGAGGAAGCGCGTCTTTCGGGGACGGGTAACTTTCTACAACGCAACCAGGAACGGAAGCCTGTAAATCGGAGATCCATTGATTCGTGAGTTTATTAATGACAACAAGTTTCATACATATCCCTTCTTTCTTTTTCATTATAGCATTTCATAAAAACGATATATTTATTAAAGAGAATCTGAATCATACATGACGGATTTGATATAATGAAGAAAAAATAATGGAGAGATAGCCATGGCATATAAAAAAAGAACACCGTCCAAGAGTCGGAGCATAAAACGTCGGAATGGGAAAGGGAAAAAGAACGGCGGACATCTGTTTTTGAGCTTGCTGTTTTTTTTAATTATTGTTTCGATAGCGGCTTTTACGGTCAATCACCCATGGGGAGAAGCACTGTATGATGTGTCAGCCAATACGGTCATACATCATGGGGAAAAGAAAAACAAAGAATCTGTTATAGATAAAAAAGTGAAACCGGCTGAACAAGAAGAACATTCAGTGGTTGATAAAATTATGAATACGATAACAGGAAAGAAAGAAAAATACGCAGCCGCTGAAAATGTGGAAGAACAAGATAAAAAAATCAGAAAAAAACAGGCGGAAACATTACAAAGAAATCCGTCTTTGATAAAGAAAGATCCGATACGGGAAGAGGATTCCGGCGGCAAAGTACATCCTGTAACAGGCCGTTTGGCTGTTGTCATTGATGATGCCGGCTTGGATCTGGAATCACAGAGAGTTTATCAAAATATAGGAGTACCCTTTACATTGGCAGTCATGCCTAATAAACTTCACACTTCTGAGGCGGCAGCTGAATGGGAAAACCATGGGATGCCCGTTATTTTGCACCAGCCGATGGAGCCGGTATCCGGAGCAGGAATGGAAGATAAAACTATTTTAGTTTCTATGAGCGATGATGAAATCCGAAAAATGCTCAGCGAATCACTCTCGCAAATTCCTCAAGCGGCAGGAATCAACAATCATCAGGGATCGAAAGCGACGGCAGACTACCGGGTCATGAGTATTGTGATGGAAGAATTATCCCATCGGGGGCTGTTCTTTTTTGACAGCCATACCAATACAACGACGGAAGCAGATAAGGCGGCACCGGTATTCGGGGTGCCGTATGCCAGAAATGATTTATTTGTGGATAACTCATCTGATGAGGCGGAAATTCGTGCCATGATTAGAGAAGGGGCAGAACGGGCAAAAAAACGGGGAAATTATATCATAATCGGACATTGCCGTCCTCATACAGCCGCCGCATTCCGTGATATGGTACCGATTCTGCAATCGGAAGGAATTGAATTTGTTTATGTATCTTCACTATTACATTAGGAGTCGGTATGAACAAAAATAAAGTGGCGGTTATTTCCGGCGGGACATCAGGAATCGGCCTGGCGGCAGCAAAGATATTGTCGGACGAGGGTTGGAAAACAGTTCTTCTCGGGCGGGATAAAAAAAGAGGAAAACAGGCGGAATCGGAAGTCAAAAACAGTTTTTTTGTTTCCTGTGACATAAGGAAGAAAAAAGAAATCAATCAGGCATTCTTGCTGATAAAAGACTTGGGGGATCTTTATGGAGTTATATCGTCCGCCGGCATTTATAAAGAGAGTCTTTTAGAATATATGGCAGATGAAGAAATCAAGGAGCTTTTTGATACCAATGTGTTTGGAACGATACAGTTCATAAAGACGGCATTGCCTTATTTGAAAAGACCGGGCGGAAGTATTGTCACCGTTTCTTCCGACGCGGCCCTTCGGGGAAATGTCCAAGGAAGTATATATAGTGCAACGAAAGGTGCGGTAACCGCTTTTACCCGTTCATTGGCATTGGAACTTGCTGTTGATGGAGTTCGGGCCAATGTTGTCTGTCCGGGCGATGTAAAAACACCGCTTTTAGAACGGCAACTGAAAACTTATGGAGGAACATTAGCGGAGATGGAGAATTGGTATCCCTTGATGCGGATTGCAAAGCCTGAAGAAGTGGGGCAAGTTATTGCATTTCTTTTGTCTGAAAAATCATCTTTTGTGACCGGGGCGGTTTTACCTGTGGATGGCGGTTTGACAGATTGGTAAAATTAACAAAAAGCTAAAAATAAATAATTAAAATTTGAAATAAAATTAAAAATGTTCTATAATAAATGTGGTTTCAAATAATGAAACGGCATTTATTATAGAATGGAGGAATCCTCATGAAAAAAACTTATTTGACAGCTCTGTGCGCAGGTATTCTTGCTGCTTCTTGTGTAGCCGGGTCTGCATTCGCGCATGGCGTTTTCTTTGCAAATCGTCTCGATCAAAAAGCTTTAGTGCTTGGAGAAGGACCTGGAGATAATGCTTACAAGCCCTCATGTGTCACAAAGGTGGAAGCGTATGACAAGAATTTTTCTTCCATGGACATAGAAACAATGACCTATAAGGATCATGTGGCTGTTGTGCCGGACGATCATTTGGGAGTAACGGTGACGTTTTTTGATTACGGATACTTTACCAAAGATGCAGCAGGTACGACCCATGAAGCGATGTTCAGTCAGGTAGCTGATGCAGTGAAAACAACACATGCAATCAAATGGAATGTACACTACTGGAGTGATGAAGTAATGCCCGGCGGTATTTATAATGTGCCGATTCAAATTGTGCCGAGCGTCAATCCGTTGACATTGCGTAAAGGGGACACCTATCAAATCCGTGTATATAAAAACGGACAGCCCTATGCCCATGCACCGCTTATCAAAGATGTTATCAATGATTTAACGAATGAATCTACGACTGATGAAAATGGATATGCAACCGTTACCGTTTCCGCAAACGGGTTGAATGTGGTCGGCGTAGAAGTGGCGGGAGATAAAGAAGACGAACATACAACGCAGAAATATTTCTCATCTTTGTCATTTATCATCGATCCGGAATAAACATATGAAATAATGCAGAGAGCCGTTTGACTTTTAGCAGCGGCTCTTTTTGTATGTTTATGATTGTGCAATCATTTCGGCTTTTCTCAGTATTGGTTACCGTTAAAACAGAGCGGCGCAGGACATAGACAGATGTCAGGATTGTTATAAAGAACGCATGACTATACTCCGGGTCAAAAAATAATAGATAAATGACAGAATATTTAGTATAATAAATACATAGAAAGAATTACAGTTTCTTGAGTATAGTGAAAGGACAGGCGAAAATGATGAGTAAAGAAAAAAAGAAAAATGCTTCAGAGGAAGTAAAGGATACATTACAGGCGGAAGCTATGGATGAAATGCAGGAAGAAACAGTGGAAGCAGGCGTCGAGGTCACTGTTATTGATGACCGTGATAAAGAAGCGGAAAGCTTAATTCGTTGGGGAGCGGCACGTGCCGGTGTGATTGTGGTGGCACCTCTGCTCGGAACGGTTTCTTTAATTGCCAATGAAGTATATATGATTTCTAAAATAGGAAGTGTTTACGGATCGGATATTCCCCAGAAAGCGGTATTATCTTTTATCGGATCATTAGGAGCTACTGTTGTGGGGACGACGATTGCTACATTACTTCCGCTTCCTTTTATACAGGTACCCGTTGCCGTTTCAGTGACCTATGGAGTGGGAAAAGCCGCTGTCAAATGGATCAAAGACGGGATGCCTGATGATACAAGACCTTATAAAGAAATATTTGAAGAAGGAAGAGAAGAGGGCAGCAAGTTGGCTGAAGAAATTAAGGAAGATCCGAATAAGGATATTCCATTAGGCGATGAAAAGGAAGATTTCACGAAAGCGGTAAAAAATAAAATCAATGAAATTTATCCTGATAAAGCGCATGATACGGTTGATAAACTATCGGGACAATTCATTCATACTTTCAATGAGCTGGGAGGGCAGCTCACGGAAGTGTTGAAAAAAGTGGGAATGACAGAGGAACAGATTGAAAAAGCCAAGTATACGACATTAGGAGCTGCAGAAGTTGCAAAAGAGACTGCGGAAAAAGCGGCTAAAGATTTACAGGCGATTGCTAAAGTAAAGGCTAAAGAGTTCAAGAAAGATGCCAAGAAAAAAGCGGAAGAAATGAAAATCCGGGCGAAAGAGCATATGGAGGAACTGGAGAAAAAAAGAAACGAACTGAAAGAGCAGTCGGAAATTCATGCACAACAGGCGAAAATAAAGTCGGAAGAAATGAAAGAACAGGCAAAAGAACATCTGAAAGAAGCGAAAGTGCAAACTGATAAACTGAGAGAAGAGGCGCTGGCTCAAGCAGAAAATGCACAGAATAAGGCAAAAGAAATAAAAGAAAAAATGAATGACAAAGCCGGCGAATATAAAAATACGGTCACCAACATGGTCAACCAAGCGAAAGAAAATGTGAAAAACTATGCGGAAGATTTTCGGGCAAAAGTCGAGGAACGGGGCGCCCGGAAACAAGCGGAAGCCAAAGGAGAAACAGTTGAAACTTCTGGAAAATCTAAAAAAACTTCTACAGATATTTCTGAAGAATAAGAAAACAAAACCTGTTCCTTCCGTAGTTCATTTACACGAAACACAAAAAGACGGATTCATTATGTATACGGTAAGCCCTTGGAAACGGCGGAGATGGCACTTTAGAAGAACCAACCATCCCTGGGTCCGGGGAAGAAAATAAAGCAAAATAAAAGTTCCTGTTTATAGTGCAACAGGAGCTTTTATTTTGCTTTTCCAGACCAAATTTTTTTGATTTTTTGCCAAAATGAAGAAATTTTTGATATCCGTTTGAACGAAGAGACGGTAGTTTTTTTATAAGAAACTTTTGGCAAATTTACAGAGAGATGCTTTTTGTGCGTTTGTGAAGAAGTCACAAGAGTTTTCGGGAGAGGCCTTTTTAAACTTCTGGAATCGGATTTTGTAACAGTGCCGGTTTTCAGATCAAATTTCTCAAATCCCGCTTTTGCATGGAAAGGGTTCTTTTGCTCTTGCCAAGTGTTTTGTAGATTGTCGGGTTTTAATCGGGCAAGCATTCTGTTTTTGGCAGAAATATCAAAAGGGCATTCCTTGGCAGCCCAAAATCCGGATTTCTGTATCTTCCGGCTGTCCAAGTCATAAGACACGGGAGCGCCGCAACGAGTGCATCGTACTTTTCCGTGCCTTCTTTTTATACAGGAATCAAACAGAACGAGTTTTTGTCCGCAGATATGACAAATCAGTGTGGATGCCATACATTCCTCCTTATTTCCTTATAGTATATGCGATATAGGGAAAAGTGGGAATGCCGAAATATGTAATGTTCGGATAGTTTTAAAGTGCGACTGTAAACTTCCTTACAATTGTAGTAGTATATACATATGGAGGAATGCTATGTATGTATTGAAAAAAAGAGTCCGTTTTTATGAAACGGACGGGATGCGTGTTGTATATCACGGGAATTATTTGAATTGGTTTGAAGAAGCTCGTGTCGAATATATGAGAAAGGGCGGAGTGTGCCTGAATGATTTGTTAGAAGAAGGAATCGTATTTCCCATTGTTGAGGTGCATGTGAAATATATGAAATCGGCACACTATGATGATATTATCCTGGTAAAAACATATCTTCGGGAAGTGGACCGGGCTAAATTGGTGTTTGAGTATGAAGTGGTCAGAGAGGATACCGGAGAAATACTGACAACGGGAAGAACGGTGGGAACTTACACAAAAATGGAAACGGGTAAAATCGCAAGGATGCCGGCGGAACGGCTGTCAAAATTGATGGAAATTTCTAAAGAGGATCGAAAGAATGGATAACCGTCCTATTGGAATTATGGATTCCGGGATAGGAGGGCTTACCGTTGCTAAGGTGCTTTATGAAAAATACGGGACAGAAAGAATTGTTTTTATCGGTGATACGGCCAGAAATCCTTATGGAGAACGAACGGCAAAGGAGATAGAAACCTTTGCGGAGGAGATGAAAGAGTTTCTTCTGTCTAACCATGTAAAAATGATTTTAATTGCTTGTAATACCATCAGTTTTAATGTTTCACCGTTGTATTATGCTGCACCGGTGCCGATCATAGGTATGAATTTAGATATACCGATACCGGAAGATACTAAAAAGTTGGGGATATTTGCAACCACCGCTACCATCCGGAGTCACCGTCACAAAGAGCATTTCCAAAAGAAGAAATTTCCGCAGGAGATTATTGAAATTCCTCTTGAAAACTTAGCCAAAGCGATTGAATACGGCGTACCCGAAGAAGAGTGCCTGGCAATGATCCGGGAGGCTGTCAAGAGTTGTGGAGCCCATGATATAGATACGGCAGTTTTAGCTTGTACCCATTACCCTTTAGCGGCTTCCTTGTTTAAGGAAGTATTGCCGCAGGTCAGATTGATTGATCCGGCAGAAAGTACGGTTACGAATGCCATGAAGGTGCTTCGGGAAAAGAATGCTTTGTCAGAAAAACCGGGCAAAAATGAATTCTTTTTTACAAAAAATAAAGAAAAAGCGGCAGCACTTGTGAAGAGGAATTTTGGGGAAGAATCTGTTTTAAAAGATATCGTCTTATAAGGAGTGTCAGTGTATGGGAATTATGATTCTAAAGGGTATCACGTTTTTAATTTTTTTGGTTTGCCTCGGGTTTGTTATGTATTGGATCATTGCCTTTATCAAAGGAGATTGTCATTTAAAAGTTTTAAAAACGAAAATGTCGCCGTTACAAGTGGAAAAAATGGAGATGGGCAGCGTTACTTTGTCGTATACTCTGCCTATTATCAATGTGGGGAGGCAGATTGGCACAATTATGGATGCTTTTGTGCGTACCTATTTGCCTTATGAACAATATGACGGAGCGACCGTGTCGGCAACGCTTACTGCAGCGGATGAACCGCGGAATGATAATTATTGGCAGGCTTTCATTATGCAGATCAGAAAGCCGAAAGTGTTTTTAATCAGAATTAAACTGGACGGAAAATCAGGAAATATACTCCGTGATCTTGAGGATTTTCCGGATATGGCGATGGATGTGATATACCAAGTGGTTGCAAGAAGTGATTACTACTATGACAAAACCAGAATTGTGCTCACGTCGGAAGACTTGCAGACAGCGCTTTATCAATATACATCGGGGGTGAGAAAATAATGGCTGGATTGGAATTAATACCGGTGCATACCAAAATATTGACGGATAAAGATCAGATAGTGGAGGCCATATTGCAATATGCGGGAAAAGATATTACAAGCCGTGATATTGTTTGCGTTGCAGAATCCGTTTTGGCCATTACACAGGGGCGATATATACGTCCGGAAGAGCTTCATGTTTGCTGGCAGGCTCGTCTGATGAACCGGTTTGTGCCGGGGGCGGGATCTATGGCGAGCATTTACGGCATGCAGGCTGCTATGGAAGAAGAAGGGAAATGGAATATGCTTTATTCGTTCTTTCTTGGTGCAGTTTCCAAAATGATGGGGAAACCGGGCGTTTTTTATGCTCGTTGCCGACAGGCGTCTCTGATTGATGATGTTACAGGGACAATGCCGCCTTTTGATAAATGTATTGTTTACGGCCCTGCTGATGCAGACCGGGTATGTGAAGATATAAAAAATGCGACAGGGGCTTACGGCGCCGTTGTGGCAGATGTTAACGATTTGAAACGCGCCGCTGTTTTGGGAAAGAGCCGGGGAATTGATCCGCAGAGAATTGCACAAATTCTGATAGATAATCCTTTTGGGAATGACAATCAAAAAACACCGATTGTTATCATTAAAAATTTTGCTGATCAGTTATAAAAAGAGAGATTTCATTTTGGAAATCTCTCTTTTCAAAAGTATAGGATTCGGGGATATACTTATTCGGATTCTGAATATGGCATCATGGAGGGAAGGAGAAAATAAAAATAACCGGCGGATAACCGGTTATTTCATTTAAACTTCTCTGTTAACTTTATGAGAACGAAGGCAACGAGTGCAGACATTCATTCTCTTAACCTTTCCGTCCACCAATGCACGAACTCTCTGAATATTGGGCTTCCAGGTTCTCTTTGTTTTCAGATGGGAGTGAGAAACGTTGAATCCCGTGGCGGTATGTTTTCCGCAAACTTCACAATAATTAGCCATGTGCTACACCTCCTTGCACTTCCGTAATTGCAACATTCATAATATATCATAAAATATTTTCTTAGGCAAGTATTTTCCCGGGCAGTCCGGGAGAATTTATATGAAGAAAATCCGTAATTATCCAAGGGAGATTCTTGATGAAATTATCTGATTCCGTAACCGAAATAAGCGGTGTGGGTTCTAAAATGAAAGAGAAGTTAAGCAGATTACAAATTTATACGGTGGAAGATTTGATTACTTTTTATCCGAGACGATATGAAGATTGGACACGGATTACGAAAATAGAAAATTTGGAATATGAAATGGAAACGGCTGTTTACGGACGAGTTTTGGAAAGTAAAGAAGTGTATCCCCGCAGAAATATGTCTATCTTGACGGTCACATTGGTTGACGGTACCGGAGCAGTTCATCTTGTGTATTTTAACCAGCCTTGGAAAAAGGAGCAATTTGTACAGGGAGAATATATTCTGGCTTATGGAAAAATAGAATATAACTACCGGAAATGGCAGATATCAAATCCCGATACGGAATCGGTATTACCTGAGAAGCTCGGGGATTTTCAGAAACTCGTTCCCGTGTATTCCTTGACGGAAGGAATCAGGATGAACCAAATGCGGAATATGATTTCTTCAGCATTGGATAAAATAGAAGACGCGCCGGAAAATTTACCGAAAGATACATTGATCAAAGAAAAATTTCCGGGTCGTATGGATGCGATCCGAATCATGCATCGTCCGGAAAATTGGAACAGGCAGAAGACAGCCAGACGAAGATTAGCTTATGAAGAGTTGTTTTATATGCAGGCAGGCTTACAACTTCTGAGGAAAAACAGAGAAGAAAAAACAGCAGGTATTAAATGCATGCCTTCCGGGAAGTTGGTTCGTGCAGTGATAGAGAAGTTTTCTTTTCCCTTGACGAAAGGACAAAAACAGGCATTTGCGGATATAGAAGATGATATGGAAGGGAAAATCCCAATGCAGCGTTTGGTGCAGGGCGATGTGGGGAGCGGCAAAACGGCGGTGGCTGCACTGGCTCTTGCAAAAATTGTAGAAAACGGTTATCAGGGAGTCCTGATGGCACCTACGGAAGTTTTGGCGGCGCAGCATTTTGTGACATTTCAAAAAATATTCGAAGGATTGTCCGTCAATGTCGGGTATTTATCAGGACAAACTAAATCGGGAGAAAGAAAAGAACTGTTGGCATCACTTCAGCGCGGAGATATGGATATTTTGATAGGAACACATGCACTCCTTGAAAAAGATGTTCTTTTTTCTGACTTGGGATTGGTTATCACTGACGAACAGCATCGGTTTGGTGTAAAACAAAGGCGGGCACTGGAAAATAAAGGGGAAATGCCGCATGTACTCATTATGACGGCAACTCCGATTCCGAGAACCATGGCGCTTTCCGTGTATGGAGATCTTGATGTATCCTCGATTAAGGAACTTCCGCCTGGTAGAAAACCGGTGAAGACGTATGCGGTCGGACATGAAATGCTTTCACGCATATTTCGTTTTATGGAGAAAGAAATAGCAGAAGGGCATCAGGTGTATGTGGTGTGTCCGCTGGTGGACGAAAGTGAAAAACAAGACTTGGCGGCTGCCGTTTCCGTGTATAAAAACCTTAAAGAAAAAATATTTCCGCAGTTTGGCGTAGGTTTGATACACGGACGAATGAAAAATATGGAAAAAGAAAAAGTCATGGATGATTTTTATCATAAGAAGTTACAATTATTGGTGGCAACCTCTGTTATTGAAGTGGGTGTAAATGTCCCCAATGCAACGATTATGTTTATATATGGTGCAGACCGTTTTGGACTGAGTCAGCTGCATCAGCTGCGGGGTCGTGTAGGGCGGGGTGATTCACAGGCGTATTGTATTTTATACTCGGATAATCAAAATGAAACAACAAGATTACGATTGCAGCTGATGTGTGACATACAGGACGGCTTTTTGTTATCGGAAAAAGATTTATTACTCAGAGGAGCGGGAGAATTTTTCGGATACCACCAGCATGGAATGCCTGATTTGAAAGTGGCGGATATTGTGAGGGACTTGTCACTACTGGAACTTGCAAAAAAAGAAGCCGAAACGGCGGTAAAACGGGGTTTTGACGTGAAGGAAGAGTTGCGTCATCGTTTTGGAGGACATTTTTTTGATAAAATTTATGGAAATCAGTGATTATTGAGCCTTTTTGTTTTGTGAATCCCTATTACTTTTATAGATGAGAATATCTATATATGGTATAATGTTTGCATTAAAACAATAGATTCACGATGTCTTTTGATAAAGAAATGCATACAAGCAACAGATGGAAATTCATTGATTTGTTGCAGATGATTTAGTGGAGCCTGCTTTTTAATGAGTAATCAATATATTTCGCATTTGGTTTTAGATGTCCGCATACATGCAGTAACGATGAAAGAAGCATTGCTGTGTGCAGAAGAAATGATCCGTTCGGAAAAAACGCATGTGGTAGCAACAGCGAATGCTGAAATGGTCATGACGGCACAGAAAGATGGAGAGCTGTTTAATATTCTTAACCGGTGCAGTCTTGTTGTGCCTGACGGCGCAGGGATTTTATGGGCGGGGGATGTACTCGGCTGTCCTTTTCCTGAACGAGTAGCGGGAGCGGATTATGCGGAAGAACTTTTACGTCTGGCAATCCGGAAAAACTGGCCCGTTTATTTTTTAGGAGGAGCTCCCGGTGTTGCGGAAAAGGCAATCTGTCGGTTCTCCGAAAGAAACGGAAAGATTCCTTTGGCAGGGCTTCATGACGGGTATTTTAATGCACAGGAAGAAAAGCAGATTATAAATGAAATAAAAGAAAAGGGTACTAAAATTTTGCTGTGCGGAATGGGTGTACCCAAGCAGGAAAAATGGTTGTGGCACCATAAGGAAGAATTGGGGCCGCTCATGGGTATGGGGGTCGGCGGAGTCTTTGATGTTATGGCGGGAAATCTTAAAAGAGCGCCTTTGTGGATGCAAAAGAATCGCTTGGAATGGGCATACCGCTTGTACTTACAGCCGGGCAGAATTACCAGAATGTCTGCCTTGCCCAAGTTTATGATCGCAGTAAAAAAATGGAAAAAGGAAAATAAAAATCACTTATGCTGAAAAAACCGATTATATTACCTGAAGGATATCCGTTCATCGGCGGGATGCTGTTTTTGGCAATATTGCTTTCCTATCTTGAGATGATAAAACTGGCGGTGTTGCCTTTTGTACTTGCCGGCTATTTCACTTACTTCTTTCGGTGTCCCCGGAGAAACAATAAAATCCCGGAGGGAGAAAATACGATTGTTTCTCCTGCTGACGGCACGGTGGTGGATGTATCCGAAAATGTAGAAGAAGATATGTATCTGGGGAGCAAGTGCCACAAAATTACTATTTTTCTTTCTATATTTGATGTGCATTGCAACCGGTCGCCTATGGAAGGAACGATTAAGTATCAATCATATACACAAGGACAATTTTTGCCGGCGTATGAAAAAGAAGTAGGGTTTGTAAATGAACGGGGTGCTATCGGGATTGAGGGGAAACATAGAAAAATTTTAGTCATTTTGATTGCAGGAATTTTAGCACGCCGTGTTGTTTCTTGGAAAAACCTGGGAGATTATTTAAAAAAAGGAGAACTCTACGGCATGATTAAATTCGGTTCCTGTACAGAACTCTATATACCCGGTGATGTGGATATTTGTGTCAAGAAAGGCGATACCGTTCGCGGAGGGTTGACTGTGGTAGGGAGGCTTAAATAAAAATGAATAAATCATGGATTGCCAATGGAGTAACGGCGACAAATGCTCTTTTTGGAGGGCTGTCTATCATGATGTCCATTTCTGGCGAATATCATGTGGCAGCCATTTGCATATTGATTGCTATGGCAGCAGATGCCCTGGACGGTCGTGTCGCCAGAGCGTTGCACACGGCAGGACCGATGGGTGTAGAGCTGGATTCTCTTTCTGATGATATTTCTTTCGGCATTGCTGCCGGCGCATTGATGTATTCTTACCAGCTGAAGGAATTAGGGGCGTTGGGATTTGTACCTTGCGCGCTGTTGGGAACGTTTTGCGCCTTTAGACTGGCACGGTTTAATGTCAAAGTAAATGCAGTTCACGGTTACTTTGAAGGTCTTCCCTGTCCTACTGTAGGGGTTATTATTGCAAGCTATGTACTGTCCGGAGTTAAAATATGGAACTGGGCGGCCATGGTTTTTGTGCTGCTCCTTGCATTTCTGATGGTAAGTGAAATCCACTATCCGGATAATAAAGGAGCCGGAGCCGATCAGCTTCATTTAAATGCATTTTTGATTTGTCTCGGCTTTTTTATTGTTTGTACAATCATATACTGGCCCATCTGGGCAGCGGCACTTTGTACTTCCTATATCATGTTTGGAATCATGAACACCTACCTTAATCGTAGACGGAAAGTGCGTAGAATGCGTAGAAAAAATATAACAGAGGATGATATCTGATATGAGCTGTCCTTTGGATCTTATTATGATCCCCGTTCAATTGGTCGTGGCTTGGTTCACCATCTATTACACAGTCATTGCCCTATTTGGAATGTGGCATAAAAAAGAGAAAAAAATAGCTGCTCCTAAAAGCAAATTTGCTCTTATGGTGCCGGCACATAATGAAGAAGCTGTCTTGGGGGATTTGCTGGATAACCTGAATCTTTTAAAGTATCCGAAAGAATTGTACGATGTGTATGTGATTGCGGATAATTGTACAGATAAAACGGCTGATGTTGCCGAAAAACACGGTGCTCATGTATTGCAGAGATTTAATAAAGAGTTGGCAGGTAAAGGCTATGCTATGGACTGGGCATTCCCTGAAATATTTAAAACAGGCAAACCATATGATGCTTTTTGCGTGTTTGATGCGGATAATTTGGTGCATCTTGATTTTTTATCCGTCATGAATACAAGACTTTTGAAAGGGCAAAAAGTTTTGCAAGGATATCTTTCTGCGAAGAATCCTGTCGACACATGGGTGTCCGGTACATTTGCCATAGCTTTTTGGACGGTCAATCATCTTTGGCATTTGGGGAAGTATAATATAGGCCTCTCTTCTTGTCTTGGAGGAACCGGCATGTGTATTTCCGCAGATATTGTAAAAGAATTCGGATGGGGCTGTGACTGCCTGACAGAAGATATGGAATTTTCGATGAAATGTCTTTCTCACGGAATTCGTACCTGCTGGGTTCATGATGCCATCATTTATGATGAAAAACCGTTGTCATTTATGGCATCATGGGAACAGAGAAAACGCTGGGCACAAGGACAGTTCGATTGCTCTGAACGCTATATTCCGATTCTGTTGAAAGAGGGAATTAAACGTCACAGCATCATGATTCTGGACGGGATTATGCAACTTCTGCAGAATTACTTTCTTCTTCTGTCCGCGTTTTATTTAGTGATGACATACATAAATATTTATTATCCATGCTTTACCGTTATACTTTACAATGATGTGCTTGTGCCGAAACAGTTTTGGAGTGTTTTGGGGACGATTCAGTACATTTTACCGCTGGCGGTTCTTTTGCAAATTGAAGTGCCGATAAAGATATACTTATATTGGCTGATTTATCCTGTGTTTATGTATTCATGGATACCGGTTACCTTTTTGGGATGGATTCATCGCCATGAAAAGAAATGGGTACACACCATACATACAAGAAGCATGCAGTTTGAAGCTGCCTCTTTGACACGGAAGAAGGAAATTGAATAAATGCACATTTTTTTGACGAATGATGACGGATTCTCAGCCAAAGGGATCCGGTTTCTTGCATGCAGCTTATCTGAAATAGCAAAAATTACAGTCATTGCCCCTGAAACGGAAATGAGCTCATGTTCCGGATCGTTATCATTACGGAAACCGTTATATCTGAAACATCAAAAAAGTTATGGAGAAAATATAGAAGTATACTCTTTGTCAGGGACAACGGCGGATTGCTGTAAGCTAGCTTTTGAATACTGTCTGAAAAATGACAAGCCCGACTTAATTCTCTCTGGGATGAATTGCGGACTTAATACCGGGAGTGATTGCCTTTACAGCGGGACGGTAGCGGGAGCGATAGAAGGGATTTTTTCAAAAGTTCCCGCCATGGCAGTATCGACAGAGCGGTCGGAAAATGCAGACTATCTTATTAAAGCGGCTGAATTTACTAAAGAAACGGTACGGAAATATTTTATAAAAAATAAATACCAAGGCATTTTAAATTTAAACATACCGTTTATGCAGTTTGAAAAGATGAATTGGAATTATGTAAAAGTAGTGCCGTTGGGTGTGCAGCAATATACAAATGTCATAAAACAGGATAAAAAAGACAAAGAAAGCATGGAATTTTATATGAGTGGAAGACCTTTGATGGTGGAAAATGAAAATACCGATGTTTGTTGGGCAAGAAAAGGATTTATTACAGTGACGCCGATCCAATGGAACCAAACACATGAAAGTGATTTAAAAGATATTGAAAGAATAACAAGAGCATTTATTGACTGAACGGCTCTATATGTGATAATATAATTCCCGTCAGCATATGCCGGAGTGGCGGAATGGCAGACGCAGCAGACTCAAAATCTGCCGATAGCAATATCGTGTGGGTTCAAGTCCCACCTCCGGCACCATGTAAACCCCCGATAGTATCGAGTAAAATCTACTATCGGGGGTTTTAGTTTTGCCTAAAGTTTTCATCAATTTTGCTTTTAGTGCAACACTTTTGCACAAAAAATGCACTCATGAGAGAGTGCATTTTGTCTTTTTTTATTTTGCGGTCAATTTTATTTCACTATTTTTGCTGCCAATTGTGCAGCGTCATAATCCATGCCGGGGGTTACATGGGAGTATATATCCATAGTGGTAGAAAAGTTGGAATGCCCTAATCTGTACTGGACGATTTTGAAGTTTATTCCTTGTTCAATGAGGAAGGTGGAGTGAGTATGCCAGAATGAGAATTAAGGAAGACCGGTGGATATATTCATGGTTCTGATAACATGTCGGACGATGAAATTATGGCGCGGGCATTGCTGATATAGTAAATGTAAGACTTGAATTTGGACCGGTTGTTGTGGGTGAGGGAAAAGAGATTTGAAAATCTCTCTTTTCTTCTCCCCTGACACAAAATCTTGGTATAAATGCTTATAAATTATAACCAGTCAAAAGAACAGTCAATCAAAAAAGAGAGACATGGAATGTATCGTTGATGGAGAGCCGAAGGGAAAAAGCAAGACCGCGGTGCAGCAGACGGAGCGGAACGATATATACTCCGGTTAAGACGGCAAAGTATGAAAAAGAGATTCAGCAATCGTTTCTTGCTACCGGTGGGAAAATGATTCCCGATGGAAGCTATGCTGGGATAACGGTAGACGCGTATTTCAAAATACCGAAACCATACACGCAAAGAAAGCGACTGGACTGTGAACAGAATATTAACAGTCCTGACAAAAAGCCGGAATAGATAATATCCTAAAAGTGGTACTGGATGCACTGAACAAAGTGGCGTATGAAGATGACAGACAGGTCATAGAGATCAAGTGCAGAAAATGGTATTCATGCAGTGGGGGTTTCTTGAAAATACATATTTGGTAGAAAAGATGACGGTTAAAGAGTTTCTGCAGAGTGTCCGTAATCAAGACGAGTTATTAAGAGCTTACGAACAGGAATTGGAAGATCTAAGACGTAGAGCATATAGCAATATCCAGTCCGCAACTGGAGGATAAGATACAAGCGAATCATCTCACCACTCTTGACAGATTGTGGAGAAGTTGGAACGACAGGTGGAAAAGGTCAATCAAGCATGGGATGATTTAATTGTGTTGTGTGAAAAGGCAAAAGCCCTTATCCATCAAGAACATGATAATGATTGCCTGTGTATTTTATACCGGCATTACATATTGGGACAGACGTGGGAGCAAATTGCTGTTGAAATAAACTATACAATACGGTGGATATATAAACTGCATGGCAAGGCATTGTAAGATTTGGAAAAAGAGTTAACAAAAGTTCATTATAATTCACTATAAAAGGTGTTATTATGGTAGTGTGAAAATATGGAAAGATATTTTCCTCCTTAGTTAAGAGCCTGTGTACTTAATGTTCATGGGCTCCTGTAAATTACAGCACCTTAACGGATGCTTTTTTGATGGTGTTGTTTGACGCTGTGGTGTTATTCGGGTAGAATAGTAACATAAGGTGGTAAAATTAAAAACGTAAGAAAGGGGTGTTGATTATGTACAGTGTTTTTGACATAGCTAATTATTATTTACAGATAACACCTATGTCGCCAAAGAAAATGCAGAAGATAGTCTATTACGCCTATGCTTGGTTTTTAACTCTTATGAATGAAGATAGGAATCATTTAGATAATAGGCTTTTTGATGAAAGACCGGAAGCGTGGGTACATGGTCCGGTATTTCCGGAACTTTATAAGAAATATAAGTCATTTGGCTACGATGAAATCAAAGAAAGTGAAGAACCACCTCTTTTGTCTAATGATGTAAAAGATATTTTAGATGATGTATGGGGTGTGTATGGAAGCTTTAGTGCGAATGAACTTGAAAGTATAAGTCATCAAGAAAAACCTTGGATAAATGCAAGGGAAAACTATTCACGTTTTGAACCTTGTACCTGTGTTTTAAGTGATAAGGATATATTTGACTGCTATTCTTCAAGGATTGATGTATGAAGAAAAAGGTTATTAATGATAAGCATAAACAAAATTTAATAAAAACAGGTAAAATTAGTGAGAAGCCCTTCAAATATAATGGTATTGGATTTGCCATTGATGTATCATTTGAGGGGTTATATTATGCAATAAATTGTGGAAATTTTATGAATTTTTGTCAAAATGAGCATGATTTTTTGGATATATTCAAGTCGATAAGGGAATTAATATGCAAAGTTTCTACAAAGGATTTCCATAAAGATTTGATTCGGGACAAAGGCATGAAGCATTGCCATTTAGTAGAGGGGAAAACCCGTGAATTGGTTGTACGATGTATTAAGGAGGAGTTATTACGGTACGATGGAGATAAAAATTATGATGATTTTATACAGCAAGTTTTTGAAGGAGAATATATTTATCAAATAGGATTTGAGGGCTCGGTCAGGTTAATAGGAACATATGATTCTATTAGACAAGTTTTTCGTGTTTATTTAATGGATTATCATCATAAAATTTATGAAGATAAAAGGAGAAATTTAATGTCGAAGAAAACGCATAAATTTTGTCCTTTAGAAAAGTGATATATGGTCTTGAGAGACCAATCAAGGCGTGAGGCTGAGGCACTTTTTCATTGGATAGAAATGTTTTTTTATTTTCCCTCTTGACTTTTGCGACCGCAAAATATATTACATTTGCAAGGGCAAAAGTAAAGTGAAGAATATGAGTCCGAAAATGGGACGTCCTCCTAAACAAGGAGAAGCCAGAAATAAAAGTTTGAATCTCCGTCTGACCGAAACTGAGTTGATAAAAATAGAAAAATGTGTTCAAAGGCTTGGAAAAACAAGGACAGATACTATTATGTATGCTATTCAGTTAATTGAGGACAAAAAATAAGGTATCTACGTTCCGTCGAAAAGTTTGCAGACACCTTATTCCTACCGAGGCATAGCCTCTATAAAATATTGTATCATAGACTTATCCTCTTTCAAAAAAGAAAGAGGATAAGTCTATGAATGAGTTAGTAGAAATTCGCGAAAATCAAGTTGTTGTAGCAAGTAGAAAAGTGGCGGAACATTTTGAAAAATTACACAAGCATGTTCTTGATAGTATCAGAGAAAATTTATCAGCCGAAAATTTGGCTAATAAATTTTTCAAGGAAGCATCGTACCTTTACAGGGGGCGCAAACTTTCCGAATACTTTATAACACGTGACGGATTTTCATTATTGGCGATGGGATTTACAGGAAGAAAAGCTTTGCAATGGAAACTTAAGTATATTGAGGCTTTTAACAAAATGGAAGAAGCCCTGAAGCACCCGATGGCAAAACAACTTCCTGAACCGCTGAAATGCAAATATTTCCGTGGTGTTCCCTGTGCGACAATACTTGACCTTGCAGTACTGACAGGAATAAATCGTACCTATGTTCTTCAACTGTTAAAAGCACATCAGATTCCATACCTCATGCTGGCAGGGCAGGATTTACTTGATTACAGAAAAGAAAACAGGGCGTTCAAAACCAATAGCCGGCTAATTATTTTGTCAAAACAATCAGTCACAGAACTTTTGAGCAACATAGGGAAAGATACGGTGGCAATTTTAGAAAGGGTTCAGAAATATTTCTATTCCCCCAAAGAATCGGTGAGAAGACAAACGAGGCTTAATACGGAGCTGACTATCCGCCAGCTCTATGTCTTGAGGAATACATTGCCCTATCTGGTAAGCAAGGAAGACAGGAATGTATTGGCCAAGTACATTGTAGACCGTCTTATGGAGATGGATTTATTCCGGCCGTCGGATTATCAGTGTGAAAATATCTATGATATAGATATCAATTCTGTGGCAGGCTGGAACACTTCTTCATGTATACAAAATGCGCATACGCTGATTGAGCGGGGAGTGCAGGTAACAAGACAGACTTCTGATTTCCAAGGCGGATTACTGGATTAAAGTAATTTTTACATGAAAAATAGAAAGCACGTACTTGGACATGGGTGCGTGCTTTTCTGTCTTGAAATGGTTATAATAATATATAATGTTTATGTATTCATAGGATGGGGAGGGGTGTTTTTGCGGTGGAAGGCGAAAAAACATCATACTCGTTTACATATAATAAAAAAGAATTTTTTAAGATTAAGTGTTAAAACAAGTCACAAAAAACGAGTATTGAAAAGAAAGGCAAAAATAGAAATTAAAATTCCTTGGATTTTTTCTCTATCGGAATCAGAGAATATAGCCAAGACTTTACGTTGTCTTAATGAACTAATAGAAAGTGTAAAGCGTAAAAACCAAGAAATAAGAGTAAATTCTGCTGATGTTAAAACTGTAGACCCGGCGGCACTCATGTATTTAGTAGCTATACTGGAAGATGCAAAAGAACAAAATGTTATTGTTAGAGGAAATTATCCTAAAGACAATGATACAAAAAAATTATTTATAAGATATGGATTTCATAATTTTGTAAGAAATAATAATGGCAATAAAAAGATTTATATCCAAGACGTAGATATGTTACAAATAACAGAAGGTCGAGAAATCTCTCCTGAAAACGGTAAGAAGATTTGCGAGTTTGCAGAAAAACATAATTGTTTCTTGGGTGAAAAGAAGTCATCTAAAGCGAACCTTTATACAACATTAATTGAGATGATGGGAAATGTTCGTCAGCATGCATATAAAAAAAGGGGAAGGTGGCTAACTGCGTGTGAATTTAAAAGTGATGGGCTTGAATTTCTTTTTTTTGATAGGGGACAAGGGATACCTACAACAGTACAAAATAATTGGTCGGATATTGTAATGAAAATTAAAAGAAAAGAAGAATCATATATATTGAAGAGTGCCTTAGAAGGGGAATTTAGGACACAGACAAAAGAAAAAAATCGTGGGAAAGGATTGCCACAAATTTATGAATTCTTGAAATCCTCAATTATAGATAAAGCAATTTTATTTTCAGGGCATGGATATTGTGAAATAGAAAATGGTAGTATTAATATAGATCGAGATTTTAGAGAAAAGTTACATGGTACACTGTATAGATGGAAGATAAAAGGAGTAAAAGCCAATGAAAAACATAGAGATATCAGTAGCTAAAGATTTTTCTCCTGCACCGGGCGGACGGTTTAAGTCTCAAGGGGATCATTCAGGAGAAGAATTCCGAGATGATATACTTCGCCCTAAATTAGATATCGCTATAAGAGAAAACATAACACTTATTTGTAATTTAGATGGCTGTTTGGGGTATCCATCATCATTTTTAGATGAAAGCTTTGGTCAACTTGGTCGGGAAATGAAGAAGAAGGGGATTGATATTTTAAAATATATGACTTTTATAAGTAACGACGAACCATCTTTGGTTGAAGATATTCAACATTATATTCGTGACAATTAAAAGGAAGTTGCTTTTCATGATTTGGATTAATGGATTAATTGTTATTCTAGGTATACTCTGGATAATATATTCGAATTATGGTTCGAATGATAATTATTTCTATGCATCGTTTGCTGATATTATTTCTACGGTTGTGGTTCTTATCGTAGGAGTTACATATACAAAATCCCAGGATAAGAGAAACTATAAAAGAAAATTAGTATAGAAATTTATCTCTGATATCTTAGATATTTTAGAAAAAGAGAATTTAGATTATATAGAATCTACTGATAAATATAACCATGTAACGATATTACAGCGGGCGATTAGGAATAAGATGGAGCTTTTGTGCTCACATCAAAAGGTGTTTAATTATGAAGAAGAGTTAGCTTATTGTATGAAAAATTTTTCTGAGTATTGGGACACTATAAGCGAAAATAATAATAATAATATAGATGCTTTAATCAAAGAACGTCCATTTTTGAAAAGCAAAATAGAAAATATTTCTTTTAAGTTAAATTATATATACAACAAATTAGCTGAATAAAAGTACTCGTGGGAGTGTTTATTAACAGGTGCTTTTTTATTGTCTTGAATTGTCAAGTCAAGTGCAATGAGGTTGAATAATAAACCTCATAAGGAGTTAGGTAGCCTAAGCATTTTCGAGGTCGTCTGTTTAATTCCTCCACTTTACTTTGTATATATTCATCGCTGTACTTTGAAAGATCAGTTCCTTTCGGAAAGTATTCGTGAATTAAGCCGTTAGTATTTTCATTTATTCCACGTTGCCAGGGCTGATGTGGCTGTGGAAAGTAAAATTGCACATTGTTCAATGCGGCCGGGGTTTCTGCATGCTTTGCAAGTTCCTTTCCACAATCTGGAATAATGGAGAATAAGGGCTGCTCTTTAAGACATTTAATCATAATCTTACGCACAAGAGTGGCAGTTTTCTTTTCTGTCTTCATACATAGAAGAAATCGACTTTTTCGTTCTGCGAGTGTAACGAGACAAGTATCATTCTTCTTTCCGGCAACAATATCCCCTTCCCAATCCCCAATACGTGACCGACTATCTGTCTCGGCAGGTCGATCTGAGGGATTGTTGCTAATAACTATTTTACCGCGTTTTTCAGTGTGTTCCTTAGTATGACGAGTTTTCCTTCTATGTCTAAGTTTCCATATCGCACCTCGGTTTCCCTTCGATTTGCGTTCGGCTTTTGTGTCAAATATTCTTGCATAGATGGCTCTATAGATTGTCGAATAACTAAAACTGAAACTCGCATGTTCCAGTTTTAGTCTCTCAGAAATCTGTTCCGGTGACCATTGATGCTCAAGAAACTTTTCTTAAGCATATTTAAAAAGCATTGGCTTAGAGAGTGTATGCTTAGGACGGCAGTTCTTTCTGCGAACTTCGTATACAGCTTGAGCCGATATGACAGAATACTTATTATCCACTGTATTACGAGATAACTCACAAGAGATTATTGACTTATTTCTACCAATGCAGTTAGCAATATATGTAATTGTACAATTTTGTGAATGGAGAAGTAGTATCTTTTCACGCTCCTTTATAAGGTGATGACATGGCACCACCCTGTAAAGGAGCGTGACCTGATTTTATGGCTTTCGCCGGTTTCGATAGTGAAACCGGCGAAACAAAAAACTACCCGCTATGCGGGTAGAAAACAAAAGGTTATACCAAAATCACATCTTTATATAATAAAGGTGCTCAAACCCAAAATAACAAAAGAGGTGATTTATGGCACAAAAGACAAATTCATTATCACATACCAAATGGTTGTGTAAATATCACATAGTCTTTATACCAAAGTATAGACGAAAAATAATATATAATCAATATAGAAAAAGCTTAGGAGAAATAATAAAGCGATTATGTAAATACAAAGGTGTAGAAATTATCGAAGGACATTTGATGCCTGATCATGTACACATGCTGGTAAGTATACCACTGAAACTATCAATATCAAGTTTTATGGGATACTTAAAAGGAAAGAGCGCATTGATGATGTTTGAAAAACATGCAAATTTGAAATATAAATTTGGCAACAGACATTTTTGGGCAGAAGGATATTATGTGAGCACAGTAGGATTAAATAAAGCAACAATAACCAAATATATAAGAGAACAAGAAAAACAAGATATAGCAAAAGACAAGATAAGTGTAAAGGAATATGAAGATCCATTCGAACAGAAATAAAAAGCCCTTTAAGGGCTAAGCCAAAGAGGCAAAAACACTAGGGTTTGAGCAAAGTGACAACCAGCGCCTTTAGACGCCGGTTGTCCATATGGGTTTATAGCCCTTGTGCAAACCACCCGTTATACGGGTGGTTTTGATTGTGTCTAAAAATTTTACCGAGTTTGTATTTGATGAAAACCTTATATACACAGCGCTCAAGGAAGCCGCAAGAATCCAAAATGAAACGGTAAAACAAAGGGAAGAAGAGGCGGCACAGCGAATTATATCCGAAGATTTTGCAGATAAAACGGACATAGAAAAAGACGCTATGAGAAGCGTCCTTGCCAAAGGTATGGAAGATGTAGGCAAATCATGGCGGGAAGCCAAAGAAGAAGCCGTGAATGCATGGATAGATATGCTCGGAAACCGGGAACATGTAGAAACCATACAGAGGAAACAAAAAGAAGGAGAAAGTGAAGTCTCCGTTATTGATTTCGTCGGAGAAGGCGGACAATACGAAACAAAAAGAGTATCCGGCAATGAAGGTTGGTACAGAGATGCATTTAAAAAAGAAGGGAAAATGCCGTCCCAACGTTCTATTATGGACTATGACCATGATGAAACAGTAAGAGAAATGGAAGCCGGGGGAGCGACGAAAGAAGATATAGATGCATTGAACCGGTATAAAGAAAAAGTAGAAGCGTTAGAAGGACTGGAAGATTATGTAAAAACACTGGACAATAAGCATTTAACCGCTAAAATTCTTTTAAGTAAAGATACTTTTGATAAAGTCTATACTCCGTTTGTAGAAGAGTTGGAAAAGGGAAATGAACAAGTAAAAAAGGCTGCCAAAGACAGCGCCCTTATTCTGTCCAAAATGGCGGAAACTTTATCCCGTGCCTATGGAGTGGCGGTAGAAGATATAGCCGCTACGCTTAAAACATCGGATAAACCCCAAAAAATTACAGGAGATGAGTTGTATCAAAGGTTATCGCCGTATAAAGTGAAAAGCTACACGGCTGACGAACTGGAAACAACGGCTACTATAACCGGAAAAGAATTCGGCGAGTATACAGACATTAAAGACTTGCGGGCAAAAGCATTGACGTATTATAAAGAACATTTACAGGGTACTTTTGCTCATAATGACCTTTTAGGGGATATCCGATTAAGCGACGAAATTGTTGCGGCAGAAGAGGTACCGGGTGATGTGAAACTAACCGGACGTGGAAAAAAGAAGATGACTCATACAACCGGAAATATTACTAAATTATTTGTAGTGAAAAAATTAAAGGATATTATAGGGAATGCTAATATAATAGCAAAAGCAGTTTCGAAAAAGGAAAAACATAAAGGGTGGACATTCTATTATCTTCATGGTGCTATTGATACACCGGACGGGAAACAATATGTAGTCGTTACTGTTTCGGATAAAGGCGAAGGAAGTGTCGATTATTACAATCATAACGTATTTGATAAAGATGCATACAATGCAATAGAAAAAGCTACCGGTGAAACTTCCAGTAAGGGCTTTTCAAGAACCCCCCAGAAGTTTCACGAGGTAGCTTCATCTATACATAGTATATATGAAGCGGAAGAAATTTACAAGAGGGAAAAGACATATAATCAGACGGTAAACCGGGGCATAGCGTCGGAAGCTAAACTGACACAGGACGAGGCGGCATTTTCTCATAATGTCGATCTGTTTATGGATGGGGAACTAAAAGGTGGGAATGTAAAGGTAATGACAACCCCTTTGGTGATGAAACTCGTCGGAGCGGAAATTTTGCCGGTATATATCCATCAAAATGTTTTGGCGAAAATTTTAAAACACGGAAAGAAAGTAGATGGCATTCATGGACACGCCAATGAAATGGATGCAGATATCTTGAAGCAGCTGCCTAAAGCGTTAACAGACCCTATGGCTATAGTAGAAAGTAAAGGGAAACCTGTTGTCATAACAAGCCTTGTAGATAAAAATAGGGATACTATTATTGTTCCGTTTGTGTTGGAAAAGAAAATAAAAGAAGAAAAGTATTATACGGCTAACTTAATAGGAAGTGCATACGGGAAAAAGAGTAATCAGTGGATTTTAGATAAAATATTGGGTAACTTGTTATATATAAATAAAAAAAGAACCGATGATTGGCGTATAACCTCGGGGCTCCAATTGCCCATAGAGGCCGCCGAATCATCGGTTCCTTTTGATAAATTTACTGTACCAAACGAAAGTGACCTTGTCAAGCTTAAAAATGCAAATCCGGAATATTATCAACAGAAAGAGGAATATGCAGGTGCTTATGAGGCGGAAAACAATGCTATCCATATCTTCTCGGCAGGCAATGAAAGTACCGCCATTCATGAAGGGGCGCACTTTTTCCTTTCTACTCTTGAAAAGCTTTCACAAGATACTGCCATTTCGGAAGAAGCAAGAGGGAAAATAGAAGAGGACTTATCTGTTATAAGAAACTGGGCATCCTACAGTCCGGACGTGATGAAAGAATACAGAAGAACGGCACTTTCTAAAGAGTTCAGAGAATACGAAAAGGCTATCAAAGAAAATCCGGATGACGAATCGGCAAAAGAAAGGTTTATGCAGGAAAGATTTGCCCGCGGTTTTGAACGGTATCTTTTAACGGGGAAAGCACCGTCTAAAGAATTGCAGGGAGCATTCCGCCGCTTTAAGAGCTGGCTTACCAATTTATACAGGTCTGCTATGAATTTAGGGAAAGCGGATGCACCGGAAGAGATGAAACAAATCTTTGACAAGATGGTGGCCACGGAAGAAGAAATCGAGGCATGGGGAGAAGAAGTCAAGGCGAGAAGTCTTGCGGAAGATATAAACAAGCTGAACAAGGCGGTGGATACAAACAAGAGCGAAGCGGGCAACATCAAGGAATGGCTGGAGAATATCAAAGAAGCCGCCAAAGAAAAGGCACTTGCCCACTTCATGAAGCAATATAAAGGAGAACTTCTTACTCAATTCGACACGGCGGCAGAAGAAAAAGGCGAAACCGGAAGTCGTGATTTTCTTTTTGGAGGGCAGGAAAGACTTTGTCTTATAAAAGAATTCTATGGTAAAATAATAAACATGGATATCCCGGTAGGGTATGAAAGGATATATTATGCTGATACAATGGTTTCCCGGTCATATGGACAAAACCAGAAAATTAATTACCGAACACTTAAAAGCTGTCGATGTAGCGGCAGAACTTTTGGATGCACGGATTCCTTATTCTAGTTCCAATCCGATGATTCAGGAACTTTTGGGAAATAAACCGCATCTTGTTATTTTAAATAAAGCCGACTTGGCAGATCCTGCGCGTACGGCTCAATGGGAAGCGTATTTCAAGGAAAAGGGACGCTCTGTTATATCCATGAGTTGTACCAATGGAAAAGACAAGAAAAAGTTTTTGCGGGTCATCAGGGAAGCCGCGTCACCGATGCTTGAAAAATGGAAACGACGGGGACTGAAGACCCGTTCGGCCCGGATTATGATATTAGGAATTCCCAATGTGGGAAAATCTACGTTGATTAACTTTATTGCCGGAAGGTCAATGGCAAGAACGGCGAATACACCGGGACATACAAGAGGGAAGCAATGGGTTCGTTTGGCAGACGGTTTGGATCTTTTAGATACGCCGGGCGTGCTTTGGCCGAAGTTTGAAGATCAGGAAGCGGCACTCCGCTTGGCGGCAACAGGGGCTATTGCAGGAGATGTTTTTAATTCTTCTGAAGTCGTCATGTCTCTTCTGAAGACCCTGTCGGTTATGGCGCCTGCAATACTTCGGGAAAAATATGATATTGAAGATACCGGTGCCGATCCGCAGCTGCTTTTGGAACAGGCGGGACGGCGGAGAGGTTGTCTTCTTTCCGGCGGTGCTATTGATTATGACCGTGCAGAAATGGTCGTTCTCAATGACTTCCGCAGCGGAAAGCTCGGGAAAATTACGTTAGATGCCGTTCCGGAGGAAAGTCTATGAGTATTTCTGAAATTAAAGCATTACTTTCAGGAGATACGGTAACCGAAAATGCCCTGAAAGAATTGATGAATGACCCGCGAAAAGGAGTACAGCAGCTGGTTGCTTCTTATATCAAGCGCATGAACAGAGAGTCGGCGGAACGACTCCGTGTAGAAGATATGTATGAGCCGGAAAGCAGTTTTTACAAAAAGGGAATGACTCTTATCGCCGGCATTGATGAAGTAGGACGAGGGCCTTTGGCAGGACCTGTGACGGTGGCAGCGGTCATTTTGAAACCGCACACTTTTTTTGCGGGAATTAACGATTCAAAAAAAGTGTCTCCGAAAAAAAGAGAAGAACTGGCAGAGGAAATTCATAAAAAAGCATTGGCCGTGTCTATTGTGTGTTTGCCGGCTGAAGAAATTGATGCCTTGAATATTTATCAGGCAACAATGGAGGCAATGTACAGGGCGGTAAGCGGTCTGAAAACGGCGCCGGAAGCGGTGATTGTAGATGCCATGCCTCTTCATTTCGGTATTCCGTCTTTATCTCTTGTGCACGGCGATGCCCGGTCTGCCTCTGTAGCGGCGGCATCTATCGTAGCCAAGGTGTACAGGGACCATTTAATGGAAGAGTATGATAAGGAGTATCCCGGGTACGGCTTTGCGCAGAATAAAGGATATGGAACGGCTGACCATATAGAAGCGATACGGCGGCTGGGAATTACGCCGATACACAGAAAAAGTTTTGAACCCGTAAAAAGCATGATTATAAGATAAGTATTCTGCTTTATGACAGGAGGATATAAAAATGAAGCAATGTATGGATTCTGAAAATTTACATAGACGCCTGAAAAAAATTATCGGGCAGGTGCAGGCAATTGACCGTATGGTTGATGCAGATATTCCCTGTGAGGACGTGTTGTCCCAGGTGAATGCGGCCAAGTCGGCTCTCCATCGGGTCGGGCAGATTATACTGGAGGGACATCTCCATCACTGTGTTCTTGACGGGCTTGAAAACGGGAATGCCGAAGAAACGGTAGCAAAGTTCAGTAAAGCGGTAGAACGTTTTTCCAATATGAGCTGATATGTATCCTGTAAATATAGAACTCTCAGGGAGGCCTTGCCTGGTTATCGGTGGAGGTCATGTGGCACTCCGCAAAATCAAAGCACTTCTGGAAGAAAAAGCGGCTGTTACGGCAGTGGCACCGGAAGCATGCAGGGAAATCAGGGATTTGGCCGATGGAAATCATATTTTCTGGCGGCAGGAACCGTACAGAAAAGGAACAAGCGGGAATTATTTTTTGGTGATTACCGCATCGGGAAATAAAGAAATTGCCGCATGGGTTGCAGAAGAAGCAAAAGAGAAAGGCTTTTTATATAACAGTGCCGACTTTCCGTCTGTGGGAAATTGTCATTTGCCGGCCCGTCTGAAAAAAGAAGGGCTGATGATTACTGTTTCTACAGACGGGCGGTCACCAGCCTTTTCGAAATATATTAAAGAACAAATTTCCCGTCAAATTCCTGACGGGTATGGCTTTTGGCTCGACAGAATCAGCCGGATTAGAGAAGAATTAAAAGATGATTTGGAAAGTGCGGAAACGAGAGAGCGGTTCTGGAGAAAAGCATTTGATAAAGTGACGATGGAACTTGTGGTTCAGGGAAAATTAGACGAAGCAGAGGAGTGTGTACGTCGTGGTATTAGCAGTTTTAGGTCTTAATCATAAAACGGTTGCCGTAGATATACGGGAGCAGTTTGCGATTTCTGAAGAAAGTGCCGGAGATGGGCTTCATCATCTGAAAGACCAGGAGGCTATCCGTGAGGCGGTTATACTTTCCACCTGCAACAGAACGGAAATATATGCAGTCTTGCAAGATGAAAAGGCAAAAAAGGATTTATATAAATTCTTTTTGACCTTATCGGGAAACAGTGACGCCAAAGAAGAATATTTCTTTTACTATACGGGAAAAGAATGTATCCGCCATCTTTTTGAAGTCGTATCGGGCCTGGATTCCATGGTCATCGGAGAAAGCCAGATTTTAAACCAGATCAAAACGGCGTATACATTGGCACTTTCGGAAAAAGCAACCCGTACCATTTTGAATACTCTTTTTCACCGGGCCATCCGCACGGGGAAGAGAGTACGGACAGAGACACAAATTTCAACATCCGCTGTTTCCGTGAGCTATGCAGCGGTAAAGCTGGCAGAAAAAATATTAGGGACCTTGGAAAATAAAAAGGTTCTTGTTTTCGGTGCCGGTGATGCGGCGGAACTTTTAGTAAAAAACCTGCAGGGAAAAGGACTTAAAGAAGTGGTAGTAACAAACCGTCATCCTGAAAGAGCAGAAGCACTTGCCGAGAAATTCGGTGGAAGCACGGTTCCTTTTCACGGAGCGGTAGAGCAGGCGGAGGATGCGGATATCTTTGTCACGGCCACGGGGGCAACCCAATATATCGTGAAATCCTGGGATGTACGCAATCTGATGATGAAAAGAAAAAATAAGCCCCTTGTAGCTATCGATATTGCGGTGCCCTGTGATATCGAGCCCGATGTGGGAACAATCAGGAATGTAACACTCTGCAATATCGACGATTTACAAGAAATTGTAGAAAATAATATTAAATTCCGCGAAGGCGAGGCATCACGGGCGGAAATGATTATCCGGGAAGAAATGGATTCCCTGGAAGAAAGATTTACCTATTTGAGTACCCGGCCGGTTATGGTTTCCCTTTCCGAAAAAGCAGAGCATATCAGGGAAAGAGAAGTCAGGCGGGCTTTGGGAAAATTGCCGGACCTGACGGAAGAAGAGAAAAAAGGGATAGAGCATATGTCGCATATGATTATCCGTAAAATATTAAGAGAACCGATGATTCATTTGAACCGGTATGCGGGAACAGAAAAAGAATCGGCAGGAAAGTCGGCAGTGACAAGCCTATTCAGCTTAGATGTAAGGAAGGGGGATAAACATGAAGGATAAATTGGTCATTGCGACCAGACAAAGTGTACTGGCGCTTTGGCAGGCTAAGTATATCCGGGAACGGATACAGAAAAAGTATCCGCATGTAAATGTAGAACTTCTTCCTGTTACGACTAAGGGGGATGAGATTTTAGACAGATCACTCCTTGATATAGGCGGAAAAGGACTCTTTATTAAAGAGTTGGAAATTTTACTTTTACAGAAAAAAGCCGATATAGCGGTTCATTCATTAAAAGATATGACGGCAGATATACCGGAGGGACTCAAGCTTGCGGCAGTGACGGACAGAGAAGATCCGAGGGATGCTTTTGTATCGGACAGATACGATTCGCTTGAAGCGTTGCCTCCCGGGGCCGTGGTAGGTACGGCAAGTCTGCGGAGGCAGGCACAGATTTTACACAAACGTCCTGATTTGCACATAAAAACACTCCGCGGAAATGTCCAAACCCGTCTCCGTCAGTTGGAGGAAGGACATTTTGATGCCATTATTCTTGCCGCAGCCGGTCTTAAACGGCTGGGACTTGAAAAAAGGATTACCTCATATATAGAAACGGAGGAAAGCATTCCGGCGGCAGGACAGGGTGTCATGGCAGTGGAAATGCGAGCTGATGATGCAGAAACATCGGAAATTATCCGTTTCCTTCACAATGACGAAGTGGCTTCTTGTATCACTGCGGAAAGAGCATTTTTGGGCCGCGTGGGAGGAGACTGCAAAGTACCGGCCGGTATTTATGCGGTTTCTCAAGATAAAAAAATTTTGGCAGAGGCATTTATTGCTTCTCCTGACGGAAAGAAACTTTACAGAAGAAGCAGGGAAGGTCTTTTGGAAGAGGCCGGGGAGATAGGCGCTGTCCTGGCAGAAGAGCTTTTATCGGATGGAGGAGATCAGATTTTAAAGGATTTACAAAAATTATGATTGAGGAGAATCGTATGAACAAAGGAAAGGTATATCTTATCGGAGCAGGTCCGGGAGATCCCGAACTTTTAACACTGAAAGGGAAACGTTGTTTGGAAACGGCGGACGTTATCGTTGGAGATTATTTGGCGGACCGGAGAATTCTCCGCTTTGCCAATCCCGAGGCGGAATATATTTATGTGGGAAAGCAGTCGGGGAATCATACCATGACGCAGGAGGAAATCAGCTGTCTCCTTGCAGAAAAAGGAAAACAGGGAAAAGTTGTAGCCCGCTTAAAAGGGGGAGATCCCTTTGTGTTCGGCCGCGGTGGAGAGGAAATAGAGGTACTGAAGGAAGCGGGCGTTCCTTATGAAGAGGTGCCGGGCATAACTTCAGCCATTGCTGCACCGGCATATGCGGGAATTCCCGTAACCCACAGAAAAGTGGCAGCTTCTTTTGCCGTGGTGACGGGGCATGAAGACCCTACCAAGGGCAGGTCGGATGTCCACTTTGATAAATTGGCAGGGGCAGTAGATACATTGATATTTCTCATGGGTGTCGGAAGAGTTAAGCAGATTGCGGAAGAATTGATTAAAAACGGAAGAAGTGCCGATACGCCGGCTGCTTTCATACGTTGGGGAACCCGTCCGTATCAGGAAACGTATACCACTACATTAGGAGAAGCGGAAGAAGCGGTAAAACGTTTTGCCATCAAACCGCCTGCAGTTTTTGTAGTCGGTGAAGTGGTAAATCTCAGAGAAACACTACAGTGGTATGACAACAAGCCTCTTTTTGGGAAGCATATATTAATTACCCGCTCCCGTACACAGGCTTCCCGTATGACAAAGGTATTGGAAGATTTGGGCGCATTTTGCACAGAAATTTCGTCCATCAAAATTGAAATCCCCGGAGACGGTTGGAAAAGTATAGATAAAGGCATAGAGCATATCAAGGAGTATGACTGGATTGTTTTTACAAGCCAGAACGGGGTAGATGCCTTTTTCGGAAGACTCAATGAAAAAGGACTGGACAGCCGTGCTTTAGGCTGTGCCAAAATAGCAGTCATCGGTCCGGCAACAGATAAACAGCTCCGCCGTTATGGATTAAAGGCTGATTGTGTGCCGGAGAAATACAAGGCCGAGGATTTATTGGAGGTCATGAAACAACTGATTAAGCCGGGAGAAAAAATCTTCCTGCCCCGTGCAAAAGTGGCGAGAAGCGTTTTACCTGACGGCTTGGCAGAGGCAGGTTGTACGGTCGATGTGGCGGAAGCTTATCAGACAGTTTGCGATGTGGAAAACAAAGAAAAATTAAAAGAACTTCTTATCCGTAAAGAAGTAGATATTATCACATTTACAAGTTCATCTACCGTGCATAATCTTATAGGACAGATAGAAGGGAAGACAGAACTTTTGGAAAATGTATCCCTTGCCTGCATCGGGCCGATTACGGCAGATGCCTGCCGGGAGTATCATTTAAATCCCGATATTATTTCAGATGTATTTACAATTGAAGGTTTAGCCGGTGCTATTGTGAAGGGAGTTGACCGCTAATGAAATTAAATACACTACGTCCCCGTCGTCTGAGGAGAACGGAAGCGATTCGCAGCATGGTAAGAGAGAATACCCTTGCCATTCAGGATTTTGTATATCCTATTTTTGTGGTTCCCGGGGAAAACGTTAAAGAAGAAATTTCCAGTATGCCTAATTGCTACCATCTTTCTGTCGATCAGGCCGTGAAACAGGCGGAAGAAATTTATAAGCTCGGAATTCCGGCGGTAGAAGTTTTCGGACTTCCCGCTTATAAAGATGATACCGGTTCTTCTGCATGGGATATGACAAGCCCCGTACAAAGGGCAATTCAGGCCATAAAAAAAGAAATTCCCGATCTCCTTATCGTCGGCGATGTATGTCTTTGCCAGTACACCAATTCAGGCCACTGCGGACAACTGTGCGGGCATGAGGTGGACAATGATCCGACATTGCAACTTCTTGCGAAAGTTGCAGTTTCCCAAGCTGAGGCAGGAGCTGATATCATTGCTCCCTCCGATATGATGGACGGAAGAATTGCCGTGTTGAGAGAAGCATTGGATGCCAATCAGTTCAAGAATGTATCGATTATGTCATATGCAGTTAAATATGCATCCGCTTATTACGGTCCGTTCCGCGATGCTGCGGATTCGGCGCCCCAGTTTGGTGACAGAAGAGGATACCAGATGGACCCGGCCAATATCAGGGAAGCAATGAAAGAAGTGGAACTTGATATGGAAGAAGGTGCGGATATTATTATGGTGAAACCCGCGCTGGCCTATCTTGATGTAGTTTCCCGGGTACGTGAGAAAATTAACCGTCCTGTCGCTGTTTACAATGTAAGCGGAGAGTACGCTATGGTCAAAGCGGCTGCCAAAAACGGCTGGATTGACGAAAAAAGAATTGTCATGGAGTCCCTGCTCTGTATGAAACGGGCCGGTGCCGATATTATTATTTCTTATCACGCAATCGATGTAGCTAAGTGGCTGAGGGAGGAATACGGAAAATGATTGACTTAACTCTTTCAAAAAAAGCATTTGAAGAAGCCAGAAAATATATGCCCGGCGGAGTAAACAGTCCTGTCCGGTCATATCCTCATATGGATTGTCCGCCTCCTTTTATTGCCTCCGCAAAGGGAGCACATATTACAGATATTGACGGGAATACCTATGTAGATTATGTAGGTTCCTGGGGGCCTATGATTTTGGGGCATGCGTATCCGAAGGTCATCAAAGCGATTCAAAAAGCGGCAGAAAAAAGTACCAGCTATGGAGCACCCACCGAAATTGAAACGGAGCTGGCAGCACTGGTGACAAAAATTTATCCGTCCATTGAAAAAATGCGTCTTGTATCTTCCGGGACAGAGGCTACGATGAGTGCACTTCGCGCAGCCCGGGGATTTACGGGAAGAGATAAAATATTAAAATTTGCAGGCTGCTATCATGGGCATGGAGACAGTCTCCTCGTAAAAGCAGGTTCCGGTGCGGCAACCTTCGGCAGTCCTGACAGTGCAGGTGTCACCAAGGGCACGGCAAAAGATACGGTAGTCGTTCCTTATAATGATATACAGGCATTTTCAAAAAAGATGGAAGAGGAAGGCGATGAAATAGCTGCCGTTATCGTAGAGCCTGTGGCAGGAAATATGGGATGTGTTCTTCCTGTAGAAGGATTTTTGGAAACACTGCGCCGGGAAACGGAAAAACATGGAACGGTTTTAATATTTGATGAAGTGATGTGCGGATTCCGTACGGCACTTCACGGAGCACAGGACTTTTACCATATCAAACCGGATATGACCTGTCTCGGGAAAATTATCGGCGGCGGACTTCCTGCGGCGGCTTACGGAGGAAAACGGGAAATAATGAACTGCATAGCCCCCGACGGATCGGTGTACCAGGCAGGTACTTTGTCGGGAAATCCCCTGGCTGTTACGGCAGGACTGGAAACGTTAAAGGAAATCTGTTCCATTCCTGATTTCCATAAAACACTGGAAGGAAAAACAAAAAGAATTATTGATGGCTGGAAAAATGCGGCAAAAGAGGCCGGAGTATCAGTGGAAATCCACCAATCCGGTTCCATGTTCGGTCTCTTCTTCAGTGATAAGCCGGTATTGAATTATGAAGACTCTTGTGCCTGTGACAGTAAAAAATTCAAAGCCTGGTTTTTGTCCATGCTGAATCAGGGCATTTATCTGGCACCTTCACCGTTTGAAACCCTGTTTGTTTCCTACGCCCACAGTGATGAAGACATAGAAAGAACCGTTAAAGCGGCAAGTGTTGCCATGAGAGAAGCAGCCAAAGTATAAAAAAATAGTAAAATGAAAAAGAGATTTCGCATAGGAATCTCTTTTTTTTACTTATATACATTATGGACAATAAAAAAGACGATGACCGGAGTCGTCGTCTTGCTGACAGAAAATAAATTATTTCTGTTCTTCCAAAGCTTCTTTATAAGCTTCTTTAGCTTCTTCCCTTGCTTCTTCAGCAGCTTCTTTAGCTTCTAAAGCTTTTTCGGCAGCGATAGCAGCATTGACACTTGCGTTCAGACGGGATTTTTTGCGGGCAGCAGCATTCTGATGGAGAATACCTTTACGAGCTGCTGCATCGATGACGCTCTGGGCATTACGGAAAGCAGCGTCCTTCTCTTCGCTGTTAGCAGCAGCAACAGCTTTCTTCATGGCACCACGAATCTGGGAACGGACAGCAGCATGAGCTGCTCTTTTTTTCGCATCAGTTCTCATGGTTTTCATATTGGCTTTAATTTGTGGCAATTGTTTCACCTCCCGTCTGTTTCATTCATACCATGTCATTCTAACATGTTTTTATGGCATTGGCAAGAAATGAATTTCATCGAAATACGGTTTGTATAAAAAATAAGGATTCGCTAAAATATAAAAAGTAACAGAAATAAAATGCAGAGCATATAAAAATACATAAGGAGGAACTTCCGCTATGTATATAGGACTTGATCTCGTTAAAGTTACCCGATGGCAGCGGATTTGTGAAAAATTTCCCGGCCGTCTGGAAAAAATATTTACCGAAGAAGAAAGAAATCATTGTGATGCCAAAGGCAAGTGCAGTGCCGATTCGTATGCAGCACTTTGGGCGGTCCGGGAAGCAGCGGGAAAAGCACTGGGGACCGGAATTTTAGGAAGCGGCTTTGGTGATGCATACCTCACATGGACGGAATGGGGCATGCCGCAGCTTCATTTGCAGGGAAAGCTACGGGAAAGAGCGGAAACGCTCGGGGTTACCGATATAGCGGTTTCCATATCTCACGAAGACGGCATGGCAGCAGCGGTGGTTGTGATGGAGGCGAAGTCATGATAATAACAACGGCGGAAGAATCGAAACGACTGGATAGAGAGGCCATGGAAACATGGGGGCTTCCCGAAAAAGTATTGATGGAAAATGCCGGGGCGTCCCTGACCTCTCTTATGAATGAACGGGTTGTTTGGAAAGATTCCGGGACGGTCATTCTTTGCGGAACAGGAAATAATGGGGGTGACGGATTTGTCATTGCCCGTTATGCTTACGGGTACGGTGCGGATGTTACGGTTTTGCTCATGGGAAATGAAGAACATATGAGTGAAGCCTCTTTGACGTACAAACATACCATAGAAAAAATGGGGATTCCCGTTATCTCGATAGAAAAAGCGGAAGAAGCACTTCCTTATTTCCAAAAAGCAGACATACTTGTTGATGCACTGATCGGCACAGGTATTCACAGCAAAGTTACGGGAGAAAAAGCAAAAGTAATTGCTTTTGTGAATGATGCAAATGCCTTTGTCGTTTCTGTTGATGTTCCAAGCGGTATGAATGCAGATACAGGTGAGGCAGAGGGAATCACGGTAACAGCTGATTTTACGGTAGCATTGGGATCGGTTAAGAGAGGTCATGTGCTGTATCCGGGGAAAGAATATACAGGAGAATTGTTTTATTCTCCTATCGGGATTCCTGATGAGGCGAGAAAAAAATATCCGCTGCGACAAACGGAAGCGGAAGATCTGAGAATGTGGCTGCCTGCGCGAAATCCGGTTTCCCATAAGGGAAATTTCGGTTTTGTCGGTATTATTGCAGGTTCGTGCGGTATGGAGGGGGCAGCTTTACTGGCGGCCCGGGGATCACTTCGTAGCGGTGCGGGAAAAATTTCTTTACTCACCGTAGAAAAAGCGGCAGCGGTTCTGGCAGGTAAAACACCGGAAATTATGGTTTCTGCGGCAGGAAAAAAAGAATACTTTACGGAAAATGATACGGAACATGTTTTGGAGCGGATGCAAAGCTTTGACACAGTGGCGATAGGTCCGGGAATGGGAAGAACGGAAGAGACGCAGAAGTTTATAGCGTCCCTGATTACCCGCTATGAAGGAACGATTGTGGCGGATGCGGATGCTTTATTTGCCATAGCGGAAAAAGTAGAATTGAAAAATTGCCCGGGACAATTAATTCTTACACCCCATGTAGGAGAATTTTCCAAACTGACGGGACTTACGGCAAAAGATATAGAAACCCACAGAATCGACTTTGCTGTCGATTTTGCGAGAAAAAATCAGGTGGTACTCGTTTTAAAGGGGGCTCCCACAGTCGTTGCTTTGCCTGACGGGAGGGCGTGGATCAATCCGACGGGAAATCCCGGAATGGCGGCAGGAGGTATGGGAGACACTTTGACGGGAATCATAGCCTCTTTGGCAGGACAAGGTCTTGGCACGGAAAAAGCGGCGGTGGCAGGTGTTTATTTGCACGGATATGCCGGTGATATTTTAAGAGAATCCGCAGATGATGGGTATACAGCAAGTGACCTGGCCTGCAAACTTCCCGAAGCAAAGAGACGGGTGGTGACAGAGTGATTTCACGGATAGCAAAACTCTTGTTTTTGATTTGCTCCCTTCTTTTTGCAGCCTTCCTTTTTGAAGGAGGCTTTGAACCGGGAGCGGTATTTCATGAATCGGGAAAATCGGAGGGTGAGCTTGTTATCCGTATGCTTGACGTAGGACAAGGAGATGCAATACTGCTTGAAAAGGACGGAAAGTTCGCACTGATTGACAGCGGAGACGTAACCGCCCGTCCTAAAATGAAAGCCTATTTAGAGAAATATCACGTAAAAAACATGGAATCCGTTGTAATTACACATCCCCATGCCGATCATATCGGGGGTATGCTGATGGTTTTTGCTAAGGCAGATATAAAACAAATATATGACAACGGTGATCCTATTTCCTCGTATATCTACCACACCTATCAAAAAGTGATAGAAAATAATCATATTCCCCGACGGGTATTACAGGGGAAAGATAAGGTGGAACTGCTTCCGGGGGTGCCCTTTGAGGTCGTCGGTCCTCTTCAGAAAAGCAAGGAAAGAAATACAGGATCGCGGCAAAACAATAACAGTATTGTAGGCAGACTGCAATATAAAGGATTCACCATGCTGTTCACCGGAGATGCGGAAGCGGAAGAAGAAAATTCTATTTTGGAAAGCGGAGCAGATATCAAAAGTATCGTTCTTAAGGTCGGTCATCATGGGAGTAAAACATCAACGACGAAAAGGTTTTTAGACGCTGTATCACCGCGGGAAGCATTTATATCCTGCGGAGCCGGTAACAGCTACGGACATCCCAACCGCAGCGTTCTTGCCCGCATTGAAAAAGCAGGAAGCCGTGTGTACAGAACAGACAGAGACGGAATGATTACATTGCGTACTGACGGCAAACGTTATCAGATAGAAAAGGAGCATTAAGCAATGACCCGTAAAGAACCGCAGACAGGCGAGATATGGAAACATTTTAAAGGAAATTTATATCTCATTCTGACGACAGCGACCCATAGCGAGACAAGAGAATTTTATGTGGTATATAAAGCACTTTATGGCGATTATAAGGACTATATACGTCCTCTTTCGATGTTTATGGAGCCTGTGGACCATAAAAAATACCCGGAAGCGGCACAGAAATTCCGGTTTGAAAAATATAAATGACAGAAACGTACCGTGGAGCTAGCGAAAAAGAGCAAGCAAGCATGAAAAAATATCACTTTTCATCTGATTTAAAGTGTGATAAATTGATGAAATAATAAAGCATATGCTTTATTTAAAAAAGAAAAAATAAAAAAGAAAAAGAGGTAGAATCATGAGTATTAAAATCGGAATTGCCGGTTATGGAAATATTGGCCGCGGTGTGGAAACTGCATTGCTGGATCAGAAAGACATGGAACTGGCAGCTGTATTTACACGGAGGGACCCGGAAACAATAAAAATCATTACAGAAGGTGTTCCTGTGATTTCCGCCGACAGAATCAAGGAATGGAAAGACAAATTGGATGTGCTCATTTTATGCGGAGGAAGTGCGACCGATTTACCGCACCAGACACCGGAATATGCGAAATATTTCAATGTAATTGATACCTTTGATACTCACGCAAAAATTCCGACCCATTTTGAAGCAGTCGACAAAGCGGCCAAGGAAAATGGAAAAGTAGCAATGATTTCCGTGGGCTGGGATCCGGGACTGTTTTCCCTTGCCAGATTATACGGAAACGTCATTCTTCCTGACGGGAAAGACTATACCTTCTGGGGGAAAGGGGTTTCGCAGGGCCATTCTGATGCAATACGTAGAATCAAAGGCGTAAAAAATGCGAAGCAATATACCTGCCCGGTAGAAAGTGCTATTGAAGCCGTCAGAAATGGAGAATGCCCGGAGCTTACCACAAGAGATAAGCATACAAGAGAATGCTTTGTTGTCCTCGAACAGGGAGCGGATCCGGATTTTGTGGAAAAAGAAATAAAAATAATGCCGAATTATTTTGCAGAATATGATACGACAGTCCACTTTATTTCCGAAGAAGAATTTAAAGCGAACCATCAGGGACTTGCTCATGGCGGATTTGTATTCAGAACAGGAAAAACAGGAGCAGAGAAAGAAAATAAGCATGTCATTGAATTTAAACTGACGCTTGACTCCAATCCGGAATTTACCACCCATGTAGTGGCCGCCTATGCAAGAGCAGTGGCACGGCTGGCAAGGGAAGGACAAACAGGCTGTAAGACCGTCTTTGACATACCGCCGGCCTATCTGAGTGCCAAAACTGATGAGGAACTCAGAAAGACACTTTTGTAATGCCTGTAAAAGTATCGTCTTGACAATTGACGGCTATATAGTGTATTCTACTTAAGTCAGCTATGCGGAGCGGTACTCAAGTGGCTGAAGAGGACGGTTTGCTAAATCGTTAGACGGGTCTCCCGTGCGGGGGTTCGAATCCCCCCCGCTCCGCCATGAAAATATAGAAGATATCGGACAAAACGCTATCTTCTTTTTTTATGCATATTCTCAAAATTTTATGAATAATGAGAAAGTGTTCGTACAATCGTTTTATATGAAAATCTTTATTGAAATTCATTAAAGATAAAACGTATAATAAAATCATTTGATGGCAGCGTATGCAAAAAATATAAATTGAATATCGGCACAAAAAAAGACCCTTGGAAAAAATCCGAGAGTCTGTTTTTGTTTATTTAATTTTGTTTAATAAATCCGCTAACTCCTCGGCAGAAGGATCTTCTCTGACAGGAGTTAATATGTTTTGGTCACCCAGCATGACAGTACCGTTCAAAGCGTAGGCTTTTTTATTGTTCTTTCCCTGATGGTAAGCAGCGGCTAAATTGCCCATGACGAAATACTTTCTTTCCGCACTGCTCATTCCGTTAGCCGGGGCGGGAGTAATGAAATCTTTTTTATTGACTTGAACCGTATCGGTGTTCTTTTTTACGGATACATGTCCGCCGGATAATTTTTTTAGTTTTTTTTCATAATTGTCACGCCGTTCTTCATGGGTGGGGTGGTCAGCAGGGGAAAATATTTCACCCAGGAGACTATTGCGGAACTCTCCTTTTTTCTCAAGAACCCTTTGCCACAAAGCGGCACCGGCGCCGGGGTTATATCCTGACTGGTAACAATAATCAAAAGCCAGATTATCCGCTTCCCATTCCTGTTTCTTGGTGATTTGGACATTATTGATTTGACCGACTAAAGCATTCATTGCCATATTGGACAACACAGTTCCGCCTAAAGCACCGGAAGCGATAGAAGCACCCAACATGGTTCTTATTTTCTTTTTAGTACCTTTTACAACATGGTCCTTTTGACCGTGTCCCATTTCATGGGCAAGAACGACAGCAATTTCATCTTCTGAACCGGATAAGTCGAAAATCCCTTCATTAATGGTTAAAACATGACCGAGACCGCAGGCGGCATTAAATTCAGGCTTAGGATTTAAAAAGTACAAATAAGGTTTGTCGTAAATAGAAGGATCAGAAGCGCCTACGCCATCCGTTAAGCGATTCATCATAGAATCCAGGCGCTTTTTTCTATTATAATTTTCAGAGATTCCTTCTTCCTGTTTCAGCTTTTGAAAATATTCCTGACGACCCTCTTCCGTATTATTGACTCTATTCATGTGCTCATCAAGCTCACGATAAACGTAAGTTCCTCCTATGACGGTTCCAATGATACCGATTACATCAGCAGAAGCATAGCTGGGGAGAGGTATGCTGAAGGTGCAGCCGGATCCCAGTATGCCGGCAATAATGAAGAGATAAGTTTTTTTAGCCAAATAATTCATAACAGACTCCTTTAAAAATATATACAATCTTTTATATATTTTACTACTCATTGAACGGAATTACAAAATAAAGCCGATGAAATGAGTACAAAATATAGAGTAGCATCAAAATAAAAATACAACAGAATGTAGAAAAGAAAGTAAAAATAAAAAAGAGCATAAAATCTGAGTAAAAATAGTAAAAAGTGTTTGACAAAATAGAGTGAAATTGCTATTATACATAAAGCATTCTCGCTTTCTGGGAACAAAAAGAAAAGTTCTTGACAGCCCAAAATGAATGTGATATATTATCAAAGTCGCTTAGAGCGATGGTTCTTTGAAAACTGAACAGTACAGCGAACAAATGCC
>OKXD01000010.1_pt1 | contig 142845 bp, 122 predicted proteins | sample 1607661 | NCBI WGS metagenome assembly OKXD01 (sample SAMN02674607, study PRJEB24791) | human gut metagenome, SKBSTL069 | isolation source: stool | host: Homo sapiens | place: USA | reverse complement strand
AAGTATCCGGTGTAACGGCAAGACTGTCCGACACGGCGCAGAATGCACTTTGCAACATTGTTACCATATTCCTGGCAACAGGAACGGGACTTACCATGTCGGGGGATAAATTCTTACGTATCCAGACCATTGAAATTATTGTTCTCGGCCTGATTGCCTTTGCAGCAGGTACGGCAGGCGGCGTACTCTTCGGCCAGATCATGAGAATTACATCGGGCAACAAAATCAATCCGCTCATCGGATCCGCCGGCGTATCCGCCGTACCGATGGCAGCCCGCGTATCCCAGATTGTAGGTTTGAAAGACAACCCGTCCAACTACCTTCTGATGCAGGCTATGGGTCCGAACGTGGCAGGCGTTATCGGAACGGCCGTTGCGGCAGGAACGATGCTTGCCCAGTTCGGCGGAGGCTGATAACAGCTTTACAACATCATTGGAAAGCGCTCCTCGTTTGAGGGGCGTTTTTTGATGCTTGGAATGCGTATATGGAGATGAAAAATGAAGTGGAAATAAAAATGAAAATATGGACTTGTTTTTTTTCTCGTTTTGAAATATTATATAGATAATCTTAGATATGATATTGTTTCTCAAATTCAAAAGAGAGGTGAAAAATGATGACAGAGTTTTCCGTTTTCTTTATAGGAACTGTTTTTGTCGCAGGTGTTTTATCCTTTTTTTCTCCTTGTGTATTCCCTTTATTACCGGTTTACATGGGGCAATTAATGGATCAGGAGGGACCTGTTTTTGCATATCGGGGCGGAAAAATATATATTCGTCCTGTTTTGAAAACCTTAGCGTTCATTGCCGGTTTATCCATGGTCTTTTTTTCCTTAGGATTCGGAGCCGGTTTTTTGGGGCGATTTTTATATCATCCGTATACACCGTATGTGCTCGGCGGCATTGTCGTGATTCTCGGATTGCACCAGATGGAAGTCATTAATATCCGTTCTTTGCAAAAAGAAAAGAAACTGGATTTCCGGAAAGGTGAAAAAAAGGGAATGGCGGAAGCTTTTATTTTAGGACTGACATTCAGTTTTGCCTGGACTCCCTGCGTGGGGCCGGTGCTCGGTTCGGTGCTGGCGGTAGCGGTTTCCGGCGGAAGTTCCGCATGGTACGGCGGATTTCTGATGGCGGTATACACGGCAGGAATGGCGATACCTTTTCTTCTGCTCGCTGCGGGTTCATCATTTTTTATGAAATATTTCAGTCCGCTGAAAAAGCACATGCTTCTTTTAAAGAAGTTGGGAGGATTCTTGATTTTATTGATGGGACTGGTTCTTATGTCGGGTCAGTTTAATCGTTTGGCAGCTACTTTTATTTAATAAGGAGGAACGTATAATGAAAATGACGAAAAAATGGGCGGCAGTATCTTTGGCAGGTTTGATGGGGGCATTTCTTTTCACCGGTTGCCTTCCGTGCTGTAATTTTTCAGGAAAAGAGGACATGAAGGGGATCGCTCCTTCCGCAAAAGCCGCTTTTTTTGATGAAAAGGAAACAGGAATCGGAGGAGATTTTATGCTGACGGATGTGCAGGGAAAAGAATACAGATTGAGCGATTTTAAAGGAAAGAAAGTGTTTATCAAATTCTGGGCGTCCTGGTGCTCCGTCTGCATGGCAACACTCGGGGAAACGAACGGTCTTGCCGGGGAAGATAATGATTTCGCCGTTCTCTCCGTTGTAGCACCGGGATTCGGCGGAGAAATGAAAAAAGATGATTTTATCAGCTGGTATCATACGTTGGAATATAAAAATATTCCCGTGCTTTTAGATGAAGGCGGAGAAGTTACGAAAAAATACGGCGTCCGTTTTTATCCGACCGGCGTGCTTATCGATTCGTCAGGAAACGTGCAGGAAGTAATTCCCGGGCACATCCCCGCCGACCAGTTGAAGGAAAAGATGGCGGCTCTTCCTTAAGGAGGAAATATGAAACGGATTATCGTATGTATAGGAAGTCTTTTGCTTTTGTCCGCGTATTGGTTCGGTTACCTGCCGGAAGCAAAAGAGAATCAAACGGCAGTGAGAGAAAAAGCGGCAGTGACGGAAATGATTTCCGGGAAAAATGAGGCGGTGAAGATGAAAGATATATATTTGGCAGGCGGTTGTTTTTGGGGATTGGAAGAATATTTTTCCCGGATTGACGGTATCATTGACGTGACGTCCGGCTATGCCAACGGGAAAACGGAAAGTACCGATTACAGCCTGATCGGGATTACGGATCATGCGGAAACCGTACATATTGTGTATGATGAGTCGAAAATTTCCTTAAAAGAAATTTATCTGTACTATCTGCGGGTGATTAACCCGACGAGCATCAACCGGCAGGGCAATGACAAAGGCCGCCAGTACCGGACGGGGATTTATTATACCGACGAAGCGGAGGGAGAATTGGCAAAATCCGTTTTGGCGGAAAAACAGAAAACTCTTGCGGAAAAAATTGCGGTGGAGGTGCAGCCGCTCCGGAATTTCATTCTTGCCGAGGAGTATCATCAGGATTATTTGAAAAAAAAACCCGGAGGCTACTGTCATATCGATGTAGCACAGGCGGCCGATCCGGTGATAGATGTTTCACTGTATCCGAAACCGTCACCGGAACGATTAAAAGAAATTTTGACACCCGATCAATATGCGGTGACACAGGAAAATGCGACGGAAAGGGCGTTTTCCAATGAATACTGGAATGTTTTCGACCGGGGGATTTATGTCGATGTTTCTACAGGCGAACCTTTATTTTCATCAAGAGATAAATTTGAATCCGGCTGCGGCTGGCCCAGTTTCACCCGGCCTATTTCTGCTGACGTGGTGACCTATAAAGAAGACAGAAGCTATAATATGCACCGGATTGAAGTGAGAAGCCGGAGCGGAGATGCGCATTTAGGACATGTTTTCGGAGACGGACCGAGGGACAAAGGCGGAAAACGATACTGCATCAACAGTCTTTCCATCCGTTTTATACCCGAGGCGGATATGGAAAAGCAGGGGTATGGATATCTTTTAGGGACACTGTAAAATATATTTGTCCTTTGAAAAAGTTTTGACGGAACCATCCTTGCATTGTAATATATAAGTTGGTAAGATAAATATACTTTGTAAGGGTGGTAAAACTATGCAACTTATTGATTTATCGGACATAAAAGATTTTCATGCGGCGCGGTTTATGATTTATTGGCTTGTGGCGACGGTGATTGCCATTATTGTGGCTTATAGGATAGATCCGCAGAAAAAACTTATCTGGTTTCGTCAACGAAGCGATAACGGCTTCATGGTGCGCCGCGGTTGGTTCGGTAATTTCAGTCTTCTCGGCGTTCCCCGGTCAAAAGAGGGATTTGCCGTCACCGCCGGTATTTTTATCGGTGCCGGTCTGATTTGGGCGTTGCTGGTATTTATTCTTTTGCCGGCTTTCGGATATCCAGTTTGACAGGAAAGAAAAATTGCATATGTTTTCTGCGTATGGCACAGGGGCAGAAAATAGTAACGGACCTGGTAGGATACGGGTCCGTTTTTTGATAAAATTTGTGCCTTGTTCCTTTGTATCTGTCAGGAGGCAATCATGACAAACGCGGAAGCGATTTTTAAAGAACTTTTTGCCGGTGTGACGGCCATGTCGGATCCCACCATCTGGATCATGTTCATCATCGGCGGGATTTTAATCTGGCTCGGTGTGAAAAAGGATTATGAGCCGATGCTGCTTTTTCCGATGGGGGTGGGCTGTATTCTGGCCAATATTCCCGGTCATTTTGTGACGATTCCCGATGGCGGAGGAGAACCGGGGTTTCTTCATGTCCTTTATCAGGCGGGCATTGCCAATGAATTATTTCCCGTCTTGATTTTTATCGCCGTCGGTGCGATGTGCGACTTCACGCCGCTGATACGCCGGCCCTACGTCATGCTTTTTGCGGCAGCCGCTCATTTCGGTATTTTTGCGGCAACGATTTTGGCGGCGGCGATGGGCTTTCCGTTTCATCAGGCGGCGGCGATCGGTATCATCGGTGCGGCTGACGGACCGACCACCATTTTTGTGGCCCAGAAATTTGCAACGGAACTTTTAGCGCCTCTGACGGTCACCGCTTTTTGCTATATGTCACTGGTACCGATTATCCAGCCGCCGATTATCAAATGGCTTACCACAAAAAAAGAGCGGAAAATCCGGATGGCTTTCCGGGAAGAAAAACCGGTATCATGGACGGCGAAATTTTTATTTCCCTTTATGGTCGTTTTGTTTGCCGGCATTTTGGCGCCGATTTCCGTTCCACTCATCGGGGCGCTTATGTTCGGAAATATGCTCAAAGTATCCGGAGCGGTCGATTCGTTGTCCGATACGGCGCAAAATGAATTGTCCAATCTGGTGACCTTGTTTTTGGGGATTATCATCGGAGCGACGATGACGGCGGACAATATTCTCACGCTTGATGTATTGAAAATCCTGGTTCTTGGGGCGGCGGCCTTTGTTTTTGATACGGTCGGCGGTGTGCTGTTTGCGAAACTGGTCAATTTGTTTTTGAAGAAAAAAATCAATCCCATGATCGGCGCCTGCGGGATTTCCGCTTTCCCCATGTCGGGCAGGGTCGTGGCGAAAATGGCGCTGAAAGAAGACCCGACAAATTTTATTATCCAGCATGCGATGGGCGTGAATGTGGCAGGACAGGTGGCATCCGTTGTCGCCGGCGGTCTGGTTCTTGCTTTGATTCCCGTATTGGGTTAGGAGGTTATCATGACGAGTTTAGAGGCATCGGTCTATCTGTTGGCGGTGGCATTTCCCGCACTTTTTATAGTCATGGCGGTTTTTGCGGGTATGACACATCTGGTGGATACAATATTTCCTTATAAAGAGGAATAACTGTCCCTATGGTGATAAAAGGGATTTCGTTTGCGGTAAAAAAGCAAAAGATATATACTGGTATTATGAAAACAATTCTCTTTTAGGAGGTACATAATGAAAGAAACATATAGCAGAACTAAATCTGTATGGCAGCGTATGAATGAAAAAGAACGCAAAGCCGCTATAGCATACGGAGAGAGGTATAAAAAGTTCCTCGATACGGCGCGGACGGAACGGCTCGCGGCGGAAGAAATCATCCGTCAGGCTGAGGCTAAGGGATTTAAACCCGTCTATGATATGAAATCGCTCAAGGCCGGCGATAAAGTGTATTGGAATCAGAAAGGGAAATCCGTTATTCTTGCGGTCATCGGAAAAGAACCGGTCCACAAGGGCATTAAAATTGTCGGCTCTCATATCGACTCGCCCCGTCTGGATTTGAAAGCAAACCCGGTTCATGAAAAAGAAGGCATCGTTTACTTCCGCACCCATTACTACGGCGGAATCAAGAAATACCAGTGGACGACCATTCCGCTGGCCCTAATCGGTGTGGTGTACACGAAGAGCGGAAAGAAAGTGGATATTCATATCGGTATGGACGAAAAAGATCCTGTTTTCTATGTATCCGATTTACTCATTCACATGGCACAGGACCAGATGAAAAAGACACTTGCCGAAGGGGTAACGGGTGAACAACTCCAGGCCATTGCAGGCACGCACTCCAAGGAAGGGCAGACACCGAAAGAAGCCATCATGGCACTTTTGAAAAAAGAGTACGGCATTGAGGAAGAAGATTTTGCTACGGCAGAACTTGAACTCGTTCCGGCCATGAAGAGCCGCGATGTAGGATTTGACCGTTCTCTTATCGCGTCTTACGGACAAGATGACAGAGTTTGCTCTTATGCCAATCTGGAAGCGATTTTGAATGCAAAGCCGGGTGTCAAAACGCAGGCAGCGCTCCTGACGGATAAAGAAGAAATCGGGTCTTACGGAAATACGGGCATGGAATCCGCCTATTTCGTAAAATTTGTTATGAAAATGCTGTCCCTTCAGGGACAGGGAAGTCTTCTCGAATTTTATGAAACCATGGAAAACAGTGAAATGCTTTCTGCTGACGTTAACTCCTGTCTTGATCCGATGTTTCCCGAAGTATCCGAAAGAGATAACGCATCGCTTCTCGGCTACGGAATCAATCTTACAAAATACGGCGGCTCCCGCGGCAAGGCAGGAAGCAATGATGCCAATGCGGAATTTTTGCACAAGGTCAGAAATATTTTCAACGATGCCGGCGTATGCTGGCAGATCGGCGAACTCGGAAAAGTTGACCAGGGCGGCGGCGGAACGATCGCTTTCATGATGGCCAACTGGGGCGCTGAAGTGGTGGACTGCGGAACATCCATGCTTTCCATGCATGCCCCTTATGATCTTCTTTCAAAGGCGGATGCTTACGAAACCTATTTGGCCTACAAAGCATTTTTTGAAAGTAAATAAAAAAAACGAAAGAGCTTTCTTTTTAGGGAAAGCTCTTTTTTCTTGTTTACAAAATATCTGCCGATGAAAAGAAGAAACTTTCATTCCCGTCATTTTCGTTTTCGATTGACTCCGCTCCTTTACGGGAGTACTATATCTAATAAAATTGTTTTGTAGGAGGAACGCATGGCGGCAGGTGAAAAGCCGGAAGCGCAAATGACGGCGACAGCAGAAAAAAAAGAAAATGTTTCACCGATGAGAATCTATAAGGGCGGTGCAGTGAAATGGATAGCCCTGCTCCTTTGCGTGTGGACGGCTTTTCAGCTTTATTTTACAACTCTCGGGGTGATGAGCGCCGTCCATGTAAGAGCGATTCACTGCATATTTCTCCTGGTTTTTACGTTTTTATTGTTCCCCGCCTGTCGAAAAGAAGAACCGGAAAGGAAATATCCGTCCTTTTGGGATTTGCTTTTTATTTTCGGTTCCGTATCAAGCTTTCTGTATCTGGTGCTGAACTATGACCGCATTGCCATGGCGGGCGGACGCATTTCTTCTATGGAAACGGGCATCGCCGCAGTGGCGGTGGTTTGCGTATTTGAAGCGGCGAGAAGAGTGTCGGGAAATTTGGCGGCACTTTCGGCGCTTTTTCTTGCGTACAATTGGTTCGGCGCCTATCTCCCCGGTTATTTGGGGCATAACGGTTTTACTTTGAAACGTGTTATGATTACCCAGTTTTGGGGGACCCAGGGGCTTCTCGGTACGGGGGCGGGCGTATCGGCAACGTATATATTTCTTTTTGTCCTGCTCGGTTCTTTTTTGAAATATTCGGGATTCTCCAAATTGATTAATGATTTTTCCATGGCGCTCGTAGGAATGACGGCCGGAGGTCCTGCCAAGGTAGCGGTCATTGCATCGGGACTTATGGGCATGATTAACGGATCTGCCATTGCCAATGTGGCGACGACAGGAACAATCACGATTCCTATGATGAAACGGGCGGGGTATAAAAAAGAATTTGCCGGAGCTGTAGAGGCCGCCGCTTCTACGGGAGGTCAGTTTACACCGCCTATCATGGGTGCGGTCGGTTTTGTCATGGCGGAATTTTTAAATCTGCCCTATACCTATGTCGCATTAGCGGCGGTTACGCCTGCCCTGCTTTACTATACGGGTCTGCTTCTTGCAGTCCATTTTGAGGCGAAGCGTCTCGGTCTTTCCGGCGTTTCGGGGGAGCATATTCCGGAAGCTCTTGAGGTTCTGAAAAAACAGGGACATCTCATTCTTCCCCTTGTGAGTCTTATCGGACTTATGAGTATGGGATTCACGCCTCTTTATGCAGCCGTGATTTCTATTTTTGTCACTGTAGGAGCGGCCCGTCTCAGAAAAGAAACGGCCATGACGGGACGTGATATTCTTTCAGCCGTCACGGAAGGAGCAAAAAGTGCAGTTTCTGTCGGCATATGCTGTGTCATTATCGGGGTCATCATCGGCACGGTCACTCTCACATCGTTGGGGCTTCAGCTGGGATATCTCGTTCTTTCTCTCGGCGAGGGCGGTCATCTTTATTTGGCGGGCCTTCTTGTCATGGTCATGTCGGTGGTTCTCGGCATGGGTGTACCCGGTGTGGCGGCGTATGTCATTGTCCAGGCGGTGGCGGTTCCGGTATTGATAAAAGCGGGAGCGGCTCCGCTTTCAGCGCATCTGTTTTGTCTGATATACGCCTGCTTGTCAAATATCACGCCTCCTGTGGCGATATCCGCTTATGTAGCATCGGGCATTGCAGGCGCCGGGCAGATGAAGACTGCCCTTTGGTCAGTTCGTCTCGGACTTATCGGCTTTATCATTCCTTTCTTTTTCCTTGATAATTCCGTGCTTTTGATAGGAGCGGACAAAAATGCGGCTTTATCTTTGACTGTCCGGGCTGTGCTTACGGCGCTGGCGGGAACGCTGGCACTTGTGGCAGGCATGGAGGGACGGCTTTTCTGTCGTGCCGTTTTTTGGGAAAGAGCGGTTTTGATTTCCGCCTCTCCCTTGCTTCTCTTCCCCGGAATGATTTCTGATGTTCTCGGGCTTTTCGCTATTTTTACAGTCATGATTTTCCAATATGCACGATGGAAAAAAGAAAAGAGAGATACAGGCAATTAGCCAACCGGCTTCTGTTCGGCTATACTGAAAGAGAATTTCGATTTTACTTTTCTGAAACGGATAGGCAGGAAATTATGAAAAAAATGAAAAAAGCGGTTGCCGTTTTTATGGCAGTTTGCATGACGGCATGTGTAATCAGCGGTTGCGGCGGAGATGGAGTTTCCCAAACGGAGAAAAAATTACCGGAACGAACCGTCAAAATTAATTTTCCTACAGCAGGCGCATCAGGTGCTTTATATGCCGTGGGTGCGGCGGTGACTCACATGTGGACGACTTATGTGCCGGGCGTGCAGGCGAAAAGCCAGGCATCAGAGGGGGGCGTTGCCAATTTGCATATGGTGGCTGACGGAGAAGCGCAGGTGTCTGTTGCCATTTCCAGCAATGTAGAGGAATGCGTGAACGGTATTGGGAGTTTCAAGGATCATCCGTACAAGGATTTGAAAGTCATCGCCGGTTTATATATGAATCCGAATCAGGTGGTGGTTACGGAACGGTCAGGCATTGAAAAGCTCTCGGATGCCAAAGGGAAGAGATTTGCCGTCGCGTCGGCAGGTTCTTCGGTATACAACGAGTGTGATGTCCATTTCACGACGGCAGGACTTCATTTCCCTGAGGATATCCAAGCGGAATACATTGCATTCACCGATGCGGCAGATTTACTGCAGAACGGTTCGGTTGACGGGGCATGGGTGATGTCAGGCGCACCCGCTTCGGCAGTGACGCAGGCATTGGCGGCAGGCTGCCGTCTGGTGGATATGGATGAAGATTTGATTGGGCGTTTGAAAGAAAGATATCCTCGGTATGCCGCTTATACCATTCCGGCGGGAACGTATCCGGGACAGAAAAAAGATGTCCGCACCTCGGCGGTAAAAATGGTCATGTTTACCCGGGGGGATTTGCCGGAAGAATTGGTGTACCGGCTGACAAAAGCATTTTGGGAGCACATCGATGAATTGGGAGAAGTTCAGAAAAACTTAAAAGAACTCACCCCTGCAGAAGCTGTAAAAGATATCGGTGATTTGCCTTTTCACCCGGGAGCGGTCAAGTATTATAAAGAAATCGGCGTGTGGAAATCATAGGCTTGCAAAAGGCAGTCCTTTCACGGCTGTCTTTTTTTGTTTCGGAAATCAAAATAAAAGCCCTGTTGCTTATAAAAAACAAGAGCAAACAAATTTCTAATCACCTTGACAAGGAAAAAGGAATCAAGTAGAATGGTGACAATACAAAAAAGTGCTGATGGAAAAAAGTACAAGTTCCGCTTCTGCCCAGAGAGCCGGTGTATGGTGAAAACCGGAGAGAAAAGAATTTGGAAGTTCTTTCCTGAACTGCTTCGCTGAAATGAAAGTAGGCGTTGCCGGAGTGGCTCCGTTAAAAAGCCGAGAGTTGATCTGATGAAATTAGGGTGGTACCACGGATATTCCGTCCCTTGGTACTGCTTTTTTGTTTTATGAGCAAGATTTCTACTTTCACCGGATAAACAGGGTGGTACCGCGATGAGTCCCGTCGTCCCTTGCAGAAGCAGGGGACATTTTTTATAGAATTTTCAGTGATAAAGAAAGAAGGGATGAGAAATGAAAGTATGGATGAAATGGGTGTTGGCGGCCGGTATTTTGGGAACGGCGGCGGTGACGGCAAGCTGCGGCGGTACGGAAAAGGCGGATAGCGGAGAAAAAGGAAAATTGAAAATCGGGGTGGTGCAGATCATGCAGCATGCTTCTCTCGATTTAGCCAACAAGGGATTCATCGACGGTTTGAAAGAGCGGGGCTATGATGAGAGTAAAGTTGTTTTCGATCAGCAGAATGCCCAGGGGGATCAGTCGAATCTCCGGAGTATTACGGCACGGTTCAAAAATGAAAAGCCCGTTCTGATTTGTGCCGTTGCAACGCCGGCGGCGCAAGCGGTTGCCAATGAAATCAAAGAAATTCCTATCGTAGCGACAGCGGTGACCGATTTCGTTTCCGCCAGACTGGTCAAAAGTAACGAGGCGCCCGGAGGAAATGTAACCGGCGTGAGTGATTTGACACCGGTGGATGTCCAGCTGGAGTTGGGGAAAAAACTCGTGCCCGGTGCAAAACGGGTGGGACTGATGTATTGCTCCAGCGAGGTGAACAGCGAGATACAGGCGGCTATGGTAAAAGCGTATTGCCGTGATCATCAGTTGGAAGTTGTGGAACGGACGGTCAACAGTGTAAATGATATCCAGCAGGTGGCGGAGTCTTTGGTGGGTGCTTGTGATTTTATTTATGTTCCCACCGACAATGTGATTGCTTCTTCGATCCCTACTCTTGTAAAAGTGACGGACGCGGCTAACATTCCCGTGATTGCCGGGGCGGGCAGCATGGCGAAAGACGGCGCGCTGGCAGCCATATCGGTCGACTATTACACATTGGGAAAGCAGACGGGCCGTTTGGCGGCAGATATCCTTGACGGGAAAGTGACGGCGGAAAAAGCGCCGGTGGAGCATCAAACGGAATACACGATGATTATCAATGAAAAAAGCAGAGAGAATTTGGGAATACAGATTTCTGAAGAACTTATGAAATCGGCGGAAAAGGTATAAATAAATATTTCCTTTTCAAAAAGACAAAAGAAAAGAACGTGTTTAAACGACTCGTTCTTTTCTTTTTTTGTGAACGCTTTCCGAAAAATAAGCGATACAGTCATGTTATTCGGCAAATGGCTATGATATAATAAATGATGATTATATCTTTTGTTTTTATAGAAAGGGTGGCAAAGTGTCGGACATCAGCGATAGGCTGCAAGAAGTGGAACATCGTATAGAAGCGGCGCGGAAGCGGTCGCCTTATGGGCAGAACGTGGTTCTGGTGGCCGTGACAAAATTCCATCCTTTGGAACATATGGAAGAGGTTCTCCGTTTGGGTGTTGCTCATGTAGGAGAAAACCGTGTGCAGGAAATGGAGGAGAAGCATGAAAGACTGACACGTCCTGCGGTATGGCATTTACAGGGGCATCTTCAAAAGAATAAAGTAAAAAAAGCGGTGGCTTTGGCGGATTTGATCCAATCTGTCGATTCCGTTGGAATTTTAAAAGAAATTGATAAAAGAGCGGGACAGGTGGGGAAAAAACAGGATATTCTCCTGGAATTTAATATTTCCGGAGAAGAAAGCAAATACGGATTATCCCCCGGGGAACTTGCCTCCATTGTGGAATTTGCAAAGGAATGTTCCCATGTGTCCGTGAAGGGGCTGATGTGCATGGCGCCTTTGGAAGAGGATGTGGAAAAAACGCGTCCTGTTTTCAAAAAAGCACATGCTTTATGGGAAGAACTGAAAACGTATTTTCCAAAAGATCAGGTTTCTATTTTGTCCATGGGCATGACCCGGGACTTTGAAATAGCAATAGAAGAAGGCGCGACAATGGTTCGCGTGGGTACCGCCATTTTCGGTGCCAGACAGAAGGGAGAAGAAAAATGAGCTTACTTGATAAATTTAAGGAACAATTCGCACCAAGAGATGATGAATATGAGGATGAATACGAGGAAGAGGAAACTGTAGATCCGGCAGCTCCCGTTCCGCCGAAACCTTATGTGCCGGCGGCAGGCCGGGGGACAGCAACCCGTCAGGCAAAGCCGTACACCATGGTGGTTGTCAATCCGAAAAATTACCAGGATGCGGAAAAGATAGGAGATCATCTGAAATCCGCTCATCCGGTAGTGATGAATATGGAAAAAACGGATTTGGACGAAGCACAGCGGATTGTCGATTTCGTACAGGGTATCATGTATGCATTGGACGGACGGATTGACCGGATTTCCGAAAATATTTATCTTTGTGCTCCCAATAATATGAGCGTTTCTAAAGAAAACTTTGCAGCATTCCCCGAAGCTGCGGCTCCGGCTTGGGAAACAAAAGCTCCTACCGGTGAATAAATGTCTTTTTTTTCAAAAATGGAGGAAAGGCTGAGCCGTTTTTTCACGGAAGAATATAAGGAAGAAGAAACCGGGCCGGAAGAACTCAATGGCGGCGGACGAACAGAGGACAGCCGTTACGGAGCCGATGTGCCGGCGAGAGCTGTCCGTCCTTTGGATTCCGTAATCATTACGCCCCGTTCTTACGGTGATGCCAGAAGAGCGGCGGATGCTATGGAAAAAGGTAAGATTGTTATAGTCGTACTGGAAGATTCCATAGAAGACGGAAGTGCAGGCCGCTTTGTTGATTTCATGAGCGGTGCTGTTTATTTGGCAAAAGGGCAGGCAAAACTTTTGGAAGAACGGGTTTTAATTTGCACTCCGCCGTCGGTTTATTTGGAAACGGATCGTCTGGTTCATTTAGAGGGCGTGCCGGTCTGGAAAGGATCGTTTGCATGAAAGTATATATAATCGGTTGCGGCGCTATGGGCGGAGCGATTCTTTCCGGCTGTCTTGCTGAAGGAATCTGGAAAAAAGAAGAGGTATTTCTGAAAGAACATTCCATAGAAGCGAGCCGTCAAAAAGCGGAACTTTACGGAGTGAACGTTTCGGAAAAACCGGAAGATATTTCTTCGGCGGATTTGGTGCTTTTGGCGGTAAAGCCTGCCGTGATACCCGAGGTACTTAAAGAAATAGCACCGTTTCACCCCCAAAAAGTGATTTCCATAGCCGCCGCCGTTACGGTAGATACTTTGGAAGCGGTACTTCCCGAAAAAACGGAAGTGATTCGTGTCATGCCGAATACACCGGCTTCCGTGGGAGCAGGAATGACCGCTATAACGGCGGGACATTTTGCAACGAAGAAATTTCTTGAAGAAACGGAAACTATATTTTCCGCCTTGGGAAAAACAGCGGTGGTTTCAGAGAGAGAACTTGACGAACTGGGCGCTCTTTCCGGAGCGGGACCGGGCTATGCTTTCGTGATGATAGATGCGTTATCCGATGCGGGGGTGCGGGCCGGCCTTCCGAGAAAACTGGCTACTGAAGCGGCGGCGCAAACACTCTACGGAGCTGCTAAAATGGTTTTGGAAACCGGAAAACATCCCGGAGAGCTTCGTGACATGGTGACGAGTCCGGGTGGAACGACCATGGCCGGCATTTATGCTATGGAGAAGGCGGGAATCCGGGGGATTCTGATGGACGCCGTGACAGCCGCCTTGGCTAAATCCGATGAAATGAGTAAAAAGGAATGAAAGATAAAGAAAAAATTCTCCGTTACTTTGCCGCTACGGGAGAAGAAGCAAAGGATATGGCAATCCGCCTGCTGGATATAGCCGATTCGGCAGATCGGGGACGTCCCTTTGCGGTAGGTCCCTTTATGTCGCCCTTTGCCGCACAGGTGGGGCAGACTATTGCGGCGCATATGAATACGGTGACGGTGAAAATATCCGGCGGGTATCATGAAGCGGAGCGGATCCGTGTCGCTTTTCTCCGTGATGACTATGAAGGACCGGTCGATTTCGGAATGACGGCGCTTTCCGTATCGTGGGATGACAGATACCGTCTGATTGGACACCGTGACGTACTCGGCTCTCTGATGGGCCTAGGAATCGAACGCTCCGTATTGGGAGATATCCTGATGCAGGGGGCGGGTTGCCAAATTGTTGCCGATGCAGGAATTGCAGAATGGCTTGTGCAAAATTTTGTAAAAGTAGCCATGGTTCCTGTCCATGTAGAAGAAATGCCGCTGTCAGAACTGACACCACCGGTCAAAACACCGAAAGAAGTACGGGCGACCGTCGCGTCTCTCCGTTTAGATGCGGTAGGAGCGGCAGGATTTGGTATTTCCCGCAATAAAATGGTACAATGCGTAGAGAATCAAAGAACGGAAGTGAATTGGCAGATGGCTAAAAGTGCTTCCCAAGCCGTGAAAGTAGGAGATGTGATTTCTATCCGCGGCAGAGGCCGTATGGAAATTAAAGAAATGACCGGGGTCAGCCGGAAAGGAAGAATCGGTCTTCTCATTCACCGATATAAATAAATACTATAGGAGGGGAATCTATGATCACACCGATGGATATCCATAACAAAACATTTTCCCGCGGACTGCGCGGTTACAGCCAGGAAGAGGTGGACGCCTTTTTGGAAGAGCTTGCCGGTGATTATGAACGTATTTATCGTGAACACCGTGAAATGGAAGAAGAAATGGACACGATTCGTACCAAGCTCCGCAACTATGAAAAAATGGAAGCCACAATGTCTACCACACTGGTTATGGCACAGGAAACGGCGGAGAATGTAAAAAAGAACGCATTGAAAGAAGCGGATTTGGCCATTCGTGAAGCAAGAAATTCAGCCCATAAAATTTTGGAAGAAGCAGAACAGGCAAAAGCGAAATTAAAATCCGATCTCCTCAAAGCAGAAGCGGATATGAGTGTATATATCGAAAAAGTGCTGGCTAATCTGAAATCAGCGACACTTCTTGTAGAATCCGCAAAAAATACAGCCATGCCTGCTATTGTAAAAGAAGCGGAAGCGGAAGAAAAAAAGGAAGAAATTCCAATAGAAGTTGCCGATGACCGTTCAGCCGATTTATTTGAAAAAGAAGAAGGTTCCGATTTTTCTGAAGAGGCGGTCGGTGAATCCGGTAGGGCTATAGAGGAAAAGGAAACGGAAGAATAAATAGAAAATTTCCATAAGAAAAGAGACCGTCAGGAGGGTCTCTTTTTTACATGCAAAACTCCGTTTGATTGCAGACGGAGTTTTTTATTGTGTTTTATATTTCATTCAGCCCAGTTTTTCCAAATCTTCAATGGCGTTGAGGATTTTTTCTTCAGTGACGGGATAGGGAACTTTTTTCAAATCCGGTTTGGAAACCGCATTTTTGACAAGCAGAGCGGCATCTTTTAAGCCGATATCTTTCAATTTATGGGGAAGGCCGGTATCTTTGCAGAATTGGTAGAGCTTATCTCTTTCTTCCGTCTGTCCGTCCATGGTGAGGAGTACGAGAACGCCCCATACGACGACGGCGCCGTGGAGATGGGTGCCTTCATGAGGGGTTCCGGTGTGACTGTTGTAAAGGGCATGGGCCAGACTGGAATTGTAATCTTCCGGAACGAGATTGGAAATGATGCCGGTGGAAAAAATAATATTTTGTGTTACATAGTCCAAAGCGGGACCGACTTTTTTCCGCTTTACCGATTTAAGGGCTTCTTTTCCGTATTTCAATAATCCGGCGGAACAGTTTTTGGCAAGCTGGACGCCCAGACTTCTTGCGTAAGTCAGTTCATCGCCGCGGGAGGAAAATTCGACTTCATACTGTTTGGAAAGAGCATCACCGATGCCTGCCCAGACATATTCCACAGGCGCTTCGGCAATAATTTGCGTGTTGATAAAGGTGTGGAAGGCCGGGCGGTTTCTGTACCAGACGGAACGAAATGCATGGTTCGGATAATAGTAGGCGCCGACAGCCGTCACGGGAGCACAGTTGGAAGCTAACGTCGGGAATGTAAAGACCGGTTTATTCATGTCTCCGGCTGTCTTTTTTACTGTATCCACAGCCCGTCCGCCACCGACAGCAAAAATCATATCCGCGTCCTGTACTTCTTTGAGGCGGGTCAGAGCCTCCGCATTTTCATAAGTGGCATCATCGCCGTAGTAAAAAGAACCGGTCAGTTCCAATTTTCCCTTGCATGCTTCGGTGAGAAGCGGCTCTGCGGCAGCGCGGGATTTATTTCCGCCGATGACAACCGCCTTTTTTCCGAAATAGCCGCAAACTTCAGGCACCGCTTCATAAGCATCCGTTCCGATTGTGTAACTCGGTAAAAATTGATTTTCCATAATAAATTCCTTCTTTCTAAAAAATAACCGGGTAAGAAATAATAAACTGTTATACGCGGGATACTAAAGGATCCAGCTCGCTTCTTTCTGAATGATCATTCTCTTCATCATCGAACCGCGGATTGAGATAGTTCGTATAGGCCCAGGCAAGAACGGCACCCGATATGGTGAACCAGGCGGAGAATAAGGCGCCGGGAATGACAGCGGCGGGCATGGCGGCAAAATGTACTTTGGCAAGGCCTGTAGCGAGTCCGGAATTTTGCATACCCACTTCGATAGAAAGGGTGACCGCTTTTTTCCAGGAAAGACCGCATATTTTTGCTACAAGAAATCCTAAGAGATAACCGCAAACATTGAAAAGAACAACAGCCAGGAGTATCACGCCGAAATGGTTCATCAGCGCGTCACGGGAAGCACCGACGACGCCGGCAAGAATAAGACAGATGGTAACGGAAGATACGCCGGGGGTGTATTCGGACGCCCATTGTCCCCATTTGGGCAGAAGAGATTTCAGAAGAAGTCCTAATGCGACAGGCAGTATAACGATTTCCAATATGGATAAAAACATGGAAGCCGGATCAAAACGGATTTCTTTTCCTATGAGCAGAAAAGTAAGAAGAGGCGTCATGACAGGAGATAACAATGTAGAAGCGGAAGTCATGGTGACCGAGTAAGCGAGATCGCCTTTGCTCATATAGGTAATCACGTTCGAGGTGGTGCCTCCGGGACAGGTTCCGAGAAGAACAAGACCGGCAGTAAGCGGGGCATCAAGTTCAAATACTTTAGCGACGGCAAAAGCCAGAAGCGGCATGATGGTGTATTGAGCGACAGCACCGAGAAATACATCTTTCGGCCGCTTAAAGATGACAAGAAAATCTTTATAGTTAAGCGTTGTTCCCATACCAAACATGATGACACCCAGCAAAAGACTCAGGACGGATACGGGGCCGGCTTTACCGAGGACCCAGGTCCAATATTGGGGAAGTCCCAAACCGAGGACAAGAAAAACGACAGATAATAAACCGAAATAGGCCGCAGCCTTTTGAAATAATTTTTTCATCACGAATATCCTTTCTTTGCAACAGAATTTTTGGATTCAAACTTTACATAGACCGTTTTTTTACGAATATCACTTTCCAAAATAGCCCTCCTTTGTCTTTGTTTGACACGTTTTGTTGAGAGCTTCCGATTGCAAAGGGAAATAAAAAACCGCCCCTCAATCGAGGGACGGATCATTCCGCGTTACCACCCAGGTTCCTGAAAAAATCAGGCGCTCTACAACGTACTGACATACGCGTTTCCTATAACGTGGAAATAACGTCGGCACTTAATGGATTCGGTGCCGCTTCTCGGGGAGGATTTTCATTCACTGGCAAATACCGGCTTTCACCAAGACCCGGCTCGCTGCGATTTACAAAAGTCAATTACTCTTTCCCGTCAACGAATGTATTTTGTTTGCTCATTGCTGAGTTGAAACGATTATATAGAATAACGTTCCGGATGTCAAGACCGGAAAAATTTTTTTCAAAAGAAAACAGACATGCCGTGATTTCCGACATATTTATCTGTTTCTGCCGCTCAAGAAGGGGAGCGGCGGGATTTTCAGAAGGCGTTCCCTGATTCATCATTGAAACAGAAAAACAGGAAACGTAATTTCCGGGAAAACGCCGCGAGGTGATGAGGTGACGAAATGAGTAAAAGAAAAATGAAAACAGGTATTGATTAATTATGCATATATATGTATAATTATTTCAACTTAATTTTGTATATGAAAGGCGGTTATAAAATGGAAACAATCGGGAAAGTGGTTCTTGCTTATTCGGGCGGACTGGATACGTCAGTCATTATTCCGTGGCTGAAAGAAAATTATCATTGCGAGGTGATTGCAGTGACGGTGAATCTGGGACAGCCGGAAGATTTTGAGGCGATTCATAAAAAAGCGCTGGCATCGGGAGCGGCGTATGCGGAAACCCTGGATATGAGAAAAGAATTTATCGAAGAATATGCCTACAAAGTGCTTCAGGCGGACGGAAAGTATGAAGGAAAATATCTGCTGGGAACGTCTTTTGCCCGTCCGCTCATCGGGAAATGTCTGGTGGATATGGCAAAGAAATATGGAGCAGATGCGATTTGTCACGGCGCAACGGGCAAAGGGAATGACCAGGTGCGCTTTGAGCTGGCGGTGAAAGCGCTTGACCCGCATATGAAAATCATTGCCCCCTGGAGAATCTGGGATTTGAAATCCAGAGAAGACGAGATGGCGTATGCGGCGGCTCATGGCGTACCGATTGACACCTATGATGAAAATCAGTCGGAAGAGGAAAAAGCGGCTAAAAAATATCCTTATTCCATGGATTGGAATATCTGGCATTTATCCCACGAGGGAGATGATTTGGAAAATCCGGCCAATCCGCCCCATAAAGATATGTATCTTGTGACCTGCGATCCGGAAGAAGCGCCGGATAAGCCCGAGATTGTGACGGTCGGTTTTGTCAAAGGGAAACCTGTTTCCGTTAATGGAAAAACGATGGACGGTGTGGAACTGGTTCATACATTAAATACAATAGGCGCAAAGCACGGAATCGGTATTGACGATCTGGTGGAGAACCGTCTGGTCGGTATGAAATCCAGAGGGGTTTATGAAAATCCGGCGGGAGCGATTTTATTTTATGCCCACAGCGAATTGGAACGGCTCTGCCTTGACAGGGCGACACTCCATTTCAAAGAAGTGGCGGCGGTTAAGTACAGCGAACTCGTCTATGACGGCATGTGGTTTTCTCCTTTAAGAGAAGCACTTCAGGCGTTTTCCGATGAAACATCCAAAACGGTGACGGGAGAGGTCACGCTTCGCCTATATAAAGGAAATATTTTATCGCATGGGGCGAAGAGTCCATATTCACTCTATAACGAGGAGTTTGTCACATTTGGGGAAGATCATGTCTATAACCAGGCGGATGCGGAAGGATTTATCAACTTGTTCGGACTTCCTCTGACAATCCGTGCATTCATGAAGGAAAAGAACGAACAATGAGCGATATGATGTGGGGCGGCCGGTTCGGAAAAGAAGAAAACAAAAAGACGATGGATTTTAATGCATCCATTTCCTATGATTGCCGCATGTACAAAGAAGATATTGCCGGCTCTATTGCTCATGCGATGATGCTTACGGAGTGCGGGCTCCTTTCGGAAGATGATTTCAAAAAAATAAAAAAAGGGCTGCTGAAAATCAAAAAACAAATAGAGGACGGGACCTTTCTCTTTTCGTCGGAATTGGAAGATATCCATATGAATATCGAAAAACGATTGACGGAAGATATCGGAGAGGCAGGGGCAAGACTCCATACGGCAAGAAGCAGAAATGACCAATGCGCCGTGGATCTCCATCTCTATATGCGCCGCCGTATGGCGGAATTGGCTGAAAAATTGATTCACATGGAAGAAGCGTTGCTTCATCTTTCAAAAACGTATGCAGATGTGATTTTTCCCGGCTATACCCATATGCAGAGAGCCCAACCCGTTCTCTTCGGACATCACATGATGGCGTATGCGGCGATGCTGGAAAGAGACTTCCGTCGTCTGGAAGAATGCTATGCGATGGCGGACATATCACCGCTCGGCGCCTGTGCATTGGCAGGAACGACCTATCCGTCAGAACCTTTGAAAACGGCGGAACTGCTTCATTTTTCAAAGTGCTACGGAAACAGCATGGACGCCGTGTCGGACAGAGATTATCTGATCCAGTTTCTGTCGTTTGCCTCTATTTGCATGATGCATCTTTCCCGTCTTTCCGAAGAACTCATCATCTGGAGTACGACGGAATTCGGATGGATTGAGCTTGATGATGGATACAGCACGGGAAGTTCCATCATGCCGCAGAAAAAGAATCCCGATATCTGCGAACTTGTCCGCGGAAAAACGGGAAGAATTTACGGACATCTCACCGCGCTCCTTACGGTGATGAAAGGACTGCCGCTGGCATACAATAAGGATATGCAGGAAGACAAAGAAGGGGTGTTCGATACGATAGATACCTTGGGATTTGCTTTGGATATTTATGCGGATATGCTCATGACAATGAAAGTGAACGGACAAAGAACAAGAGAAGTTTTGGAAAATGATTTCTCCAATGCGACGGATATGGCGGATTATTTGACGAAAAAAGGACTTCCCTTCAGAAAAGCACACGCCGTTGTGGGAGAGGCGGTATCTTACTGCATCACTCATCAAAAAGTGCTTGCCGGACTTTCCATGAAAGAACTGAAATCCATGAGCCCTCTTTTCGAAGAAGATATGTATGAGGTGCTTTCCATAAAGAACTGCATAAAAAATAGAGAAAGTTACGGAGGTACGGGACCGCAGCAACTGGCAAGACAGCAGGTGGAAATGACAGGTATATTAGAAAAGCAAAAAGAAAAAACAGACATGTGGAAAAAAGAGAATGCTTTTTTAGAATAAGTAAGACAGAAAGGAATAAAACTCTCTTTCCCGGAAGGTGTGAAGCGGGGAAAGAGAGTTTTATTTTTAGTAAAAATATATCGGCAGCGGATTTGCTTTGTTCGAAAATCGGGACAAACAATAAAAAAAGAGAAAGTTTCAAAGCGTTAATAAACCTATAGGAGTATATGTAATTCAAGGTTAATTCCATGCTTTTGTTTATAAATGGTTGCTTAATATTATAATTTGTTTTATAATATAAAAAGACGGAAATGTCCGGAAAAAGATTTGTTCTGATGAAAACACAGTCAATCATAGCCCCAAGAAATCGAGTGAACTACGGTATCTTGGGGTCTTATTATGACAATTTTCTGTCGTTTCGATTGGAAACGGAACTTTTTATTATGAAATAGAAGAAAGGGAAACGATTTCCGATTTCTTTTATTTGTATAAAGTCGGCATCTGTTAATTTATTTTTATCAGGAGGATGTATTACATGGAAGAAAAGAAAATGAATCAGACGGGTAAAAAGTCAGCATTCTGGCTTAAAACCGCCTCCGTTTTTGCGGCGCTTACCGGTATCGTGCCGACAACGCAGGCTATGCATATCATGGAAGGATATTTGCCGCCGGAGTATTGCATTATGTGGGGCGTTATCTGCTTGCCCTTTTTAGTAGCCGGGTATCTTTCTATCCGGAAAATTTTGCAGCGTAATCGCCGGGCGGTCACTCTTCTGGCTATGGCAGGCGCATTCGTATTTGTTCTGTCGTCTTTGAAGATTCCGTCTGTTACGGGGAGCTGCTCCCACATGACAGGAACGGGATTGGGTGCTATTTTATTCGGACCGGCATCCATGAGCATTCTCGGCATTATTGTACTGCTTTTCCAGGCCGTACTTCTGGCTCACGGCGGCTTGACCACTTTGGGAGCCAACACATTCTCGATGGCTATCGCAGGACCTTTCATTTCTTATGCCGTTTTCAAGTTGGCAAGCAAAATGGGACTGGGCCGTCTTAAGGCTGTCTTTCTTGCCGCTTCTTTAGGAGATCTTCTGACGTACTGCGTGACCAGTTTCCAACTTGCTCTTGCATACCCGTCAGAGGTAGGCGGCATCCTGGTTTCTTTTGAAAAATTCATGGCCATCTTTGCATTGACACAAATTCCGCTTGCTATTATCGAAGGGATTCTTACGGTTATCATCGTCATCGGTATCGAAACATATGCAAAGCCGGAATTGAAAGCGATCGGATTTATCGGCGGGGAGGCGAAATAATATGAGCGGAAATAAAAAGACAGTCATTACACTTCTGATTATCGTAGCACTCATGGCGGTAGCGCCGCTTTTGATGCTCAAAGACGCCGAATTCGGCGGTTCTGATGATGCGGCCGGCGGCGTAGTGGAAGAAATCCGCGGGGAAGAATATGAACCGTGGTTTACTCCGGTAGCGGAAACATTTATCGGCGGCGAGCTTCCCGGCGAAATTGAAAGTCTTCTTTTCTGTATCCAGACGGGTATCGGTGTCGGCGGCGTTGCTTTCTTGATGGGACGTTTCGTGGAACGTAAAAAATGGATAAAAGATGAAGATGACGAAAGCGACAGCGCCAAGGTCTGATATTTCTTTGCACAAAGTCAGACAGGTTGTGTAACAAATCGGGACAGGACGGCTATGGCAAATAAAAAAGGGCATAAGCACGGAGAAAAAGTTTTCTCTATTGATATGTATGCGTATCATTCAAAAATCAATCATTGGAATCCGGGGCTCAAAATCGGCCTTGCCGTTTTGATGCTTCTGTCGTGCATTCTTTTTGATAATCTCTATGTATCACTTCTGGTGATTTTATTAAGTGCTTTCCTCACAGTGGGGTTGGGAAAAATGCCTGCCCGGGAGTATATCAAACTTCTGAGTTTGCCGGTCGCCTTCCTTGTCATAGGCAGTATCATTATTGCGTTTAATTTTTCCCGGACGGAACAGGGATTATCGGGGATATGGATTTTTTCTACCTATGTATTTGTTACACAGGACAGTCTTTCCACGGTGATTCACTTGTGGGGCAAAGCTTTCGGCGGCATCAGCGCTATGTTTATGATGTCCCTTTCAACACCGTCCCATGAAATATTTTCCGTCCTGCGAAAAATGAAAGTGCCCGCACTGGTAATCGAACTGATGAATATGATTTACCGCTTTGTATTTGTCATGGTCGATACGTTTGTGAGAATGAACAATTCGGCGGAATCCCGTCTGGGATATGCAAGTTGGCGCACCGCTTTACAAACTTTCGGGAATATAGCGGGCAATCTGCTTGTGGTATCCTTGAAAAAAGGATCGAATTATTATGATGCCATGGAATCCCGCTGTTATGACGGAGATCTTTTATTCTGGGAAACAGAGAAAAAAATCACTTCCGTCCAGATATGCTATGCGGCGGGAATCACTCTGCTTATCGGAGTCGTGTGGTTTTTGACCCGGGCATAAATTCAGCACCGTGAAAGGAGTCCGTTTGTGGAAGATCATATAGTAAGTGTCCGTAATTTACGTTATTCGTATGGCGGAGAACGTGAAATTTTAAAGGGAATCAATGTGGATATAGAGGAAGGGCAGAGAGTGGCGGTCATCGGGACGAACGGGGCCGGTAAATCTACTTTTTTCTTAAATCTGAACGGGGTTCTCGAAGCCGATGAAGGTGAAATTTATTTCCGCGGCAAAAAAATGACGAGAGAAAAAAAGGATTTGATGGAGCTCCGCCGAGGCATCGGTATCGTTTTCCAGGACGCGGACAATCAAATCATAGCGACCACCGTCATGGGAGAAGTGAGTTTCGGTCCCATGAATTTGCGGCTGCCGAAAGAAGAAGTGGAAAGTCGTGTCAATGAAGCTTTGGAATATATGAATATTTCCGACTTTAAAGAAAGAGCGCCCCACTACCTTTCCGGCGGAGAAAAAAAGAGAGTCACCATTGCCGATATCATTGCCATGCATTCGGAGGTCATGATTTTTGACGAACCGACGGCGGCTCTTGATCCTGTGAATGTCATCGCTTTGGAGGCGGTTTTGGAAAAGCTTTACCGCCAGGGAAAAACAATTCTTGTTTCCACCCACGATTTGGACTTTGCTTACCGCTGGGCAGAAAGAATCATCGTTTTTTGTGACGGACAGATTATTGCCGACGGAGTTCCCGAAGAAGTTTTCCGCAACGAAGAGGTTCTGAAACAAGCAAATCTGAAAAAACCGACAATGTTGGAAGTGGCGGAAATTCTGGCGGAGAAAAATCTGGGGCTGGACAAAAATCAATATCCTAAAAATGTTTCCGAACTGAGAAATATGTTGGAATGATTGTATAAAACAGCGGAATAAAAAAAGAGCGAAGAAAAATCTCCGCTCTTTTTGCGTGGAAATGATTACCGGAGGTATGTATTGTCCATGAGCGTACAGCCCGAATATACCGCACAAAAATTTAAGGGTTGTTACTTGCGGCGGATTCAAAGCGGCAGGATTAGGCAGAAAAAAACGCCGCTCAATAGGAGTGGCGCGGTTTGTTTTGGCGGGAAATCAGTTTCCGAAAGGATCTTTTCCGTCCGGGCCGGGATTTTCCGGAATTTTGCAATATTTGATCTGTTCGCAGACACAGTTGTCTTTGAGTTTATAAAGTTCGGGGATAAAGTCCATGATTTTTGAAAACGTATCATCATTGATAGAGTACTTTGTCCAGAGGCCTTCTCTGTGGGCATTGACGACGCCGGCCTCAATTAAGATTTTCATGTGATAACTCAAGGTGGACTGGGAAAGCGTGAAGTTGGAAAGAATGTCACAGGCGGACATTTCACGGCAGGAAAGCATATCCACTACACGAAGGCGTGTTTCATCAGATAACGCCTTGAAAATAGATGCAAATTGTTTGTAACTCGGTTCGAAATCCATAAAATCCTCTTTTCTGCCAAAAGTACATAATTCGGCATATTATCGATATATCTAAATATGTTGTTATTGTAAAGGATAGTTGAAATAATGTCAACTGAAAATCAATTTCCTTTTTAAAAATCGTAAAATGAAAATAAAAAACTCCCGTCCGGCTTCGGTTTCCGGAGAGAGTTTTTTAATGTTTGTGTGATTTATACTTTTGCCATCATTTCTTTGGCCCAGGCGGCGGCATTTTTGAAATCTGTCTCATCAGGATGTTTTTCTGCTTCCTGCAGGCGGGCGAGCCGTTCCGGTGTCATGGGATGGACTTTTTCGGCATGGCTGTTTCTCTGTCCCGTATGGAAAGAATGGACACGTCCGAGGGACATGAATCCGCCGAGAAATGTATTGCTTTCTTCCAAAAGTGCGGCAGAATTTTTTATATAGTTTTGTGCGGCTTCCGAGTCGGGATAGGCACCTGCCGTACCGTAGACGGCCACTTTTTTCCCGCGGAGGGAAGATAAAACTTTCCGCGCCGGCACATCCGCTCCGCGGCGGTAAGCCCAAAAACCGACAAAAATAATGTCATAGGGCGAAAGGTCTTCCGGCTGGCGGCCTGCTTCGACAAATTCTTTTTCACAATCCAGTGAATCATAAACGGCTTTTCCCACGGCTTTCGTATTCCCTGTGCGGGATGACCAGATGACAAGTGCTTTCATATGTTCCTCCTCAAAAAACACGGAATGAAATCAATCTGTTTTTATCATAGCGGAAAGCACGGCAGTAGTAAAGCGGACGGTTTGACAGAGTAAATATTTCCACCTAAGATAAAATAAAAACGGGAGGTGGGTTTGTGAGAAGATGGATCATGCACGTCGATATGGATGCTTTTTATGCGTCTGTCGAGCAGAGAGACAATCCCGCTTTCCGCGGTAAACCGGTCATCGTAGGGGGCCTATCGAAACGGGGTGTCGTTGCGACGGCTTCTTATGAAGCCCGCCGTTTCGGCGTTCACTCCGCCATGCCTGCATCACGGGCTCATCTGCTTTGCCCTGACGGAATTTTTGTAAAACCCCGTATGGAAGTGTACAAGGCGGTATCGGAGGAAATCCATGAAATCATGCTTCACTATGCGGTAGCGATAGAACCGATTTCCCTGGACGAAGCATTTATGGATATATCCGGTCTTTGCAGCCGGTATAAAACGTTGGGGGAAGTGGGAATAGCCATTAAAAAGGAAATCTTTGAAAAGGTGGGTCTTGTCGCTTCTGTAGGTATCGCGCCCAACAAATTTCTGGCGAAAATGGCAAGCGATATGGATAAGCCGGACGGACTTTTTATCATTCCTTACGGAAAAGAAGCGGAAGTTCTTGCTCCTTTGCCGGTACGCCGCCTGTGGGGCGTAGGACGGGTGACGGAAAAGAAACTGATCGGTGCAGGCTTTATGACAATCGGGGATATACAGAAAGCAACAGTTATGCAGCTGGCGCCTCTTTTGGGAAACCAGACGGAAGCTTTTAAAAAGTTATCGCTCGGCATAGATTCACGTCCTGTAGAGTCAGAGCGGCAGATCAAGTCTGTCGGTGACGAATCGACGTATGAAAATGATTTGAAAGATCCACGGGAAATCGACAGAGAAATAGCCCGTCACAGCGACATCGTGGCAAAGCGGCTGCGGAAATACAATCTGGCGGCCAAAACGATTTCCTTAAAAATCCGCTTTGCGTCTTTCCAAACCGTGACCCGTGCCTTGTCTCTCGAGCAAAGTACAAATTTACAGGAAGAAATTTATGAAGCCTGCCTGATTTTGAAAAAACGGATTTCTATATATGAAGGAATCCGCCTCATCGGTGTTTCCGCGTCCCATTTGGGGAAACCGGTCGATATACCCGATTTATTTTCCGATAAGAGGGAAAAACAAATCAAAGCGGCGGAAGTGATAGACGCCATTCAGGAAAAATTCGGAGAGCAGGCTTTAAGAAAAGGGTTCTGGCTTGATGAAAAATAAAGGTATTGCAGGGGATATATTGTATTCCGGGGCAGTACGGTTTATTCTATAGTATATATTTCAAGAAAAGGAAAGTAGCATATGGAATCGACTTTACGGAGAACCTGGGCGGAGATTGATCTCGACGCTCTGGCCTGCAATTACAAAAAAATCAGGGAACATATAGGGAAAAACGTAAAATTTTTAGGTGTTGTCAAAGCGGATGCGTACGGACACGGCTCGGTGAAGGTGGCAAAAAAACTGGAAGAGCTGGGGGCGGAGTATCTGGCGGTCAGCAGTATCGATGAAGCTATGGAACTGCGGCTGAACGGAATCACCATGCCTGTTCTGATTTTGGGACATACGCCGAAGGAGCAGGTGGGACGGCTGATTTCTTTTCATATAACCCAGGCGGTGACCTGCGAGGCGAAAGCTCTGGAATACAGCGAGGAAGCCGTTAAGTTAAAAGGAACGCTCAAAATCCATATCAAGGTAGATACGGGAATGTCACGGCTGGGCTACCTCTGCAGCGGCGACCTGTTTGATACGGGCGTAGAGGGAATTATCCATGCCTGCCGTTTGCCCGGACTTGAGGCGGAAGGTATTTTTACTCATTTTGCCGTGGCCGATGAAGAGGGCGAACCTTACGAATCCTATACGAAAAAGCAATTTGACCTCTTCCGGAAGGTGATAGAAGAAACGGAAAAAAGGTGGGGACAATCTTTTGCGCTTCACCACTGTGCGAATACGGGCGCGACAGCGGTATGTCCGGATACTTTTATGGATATGGTGCGGCCGGGGCTTTTGCTTTACGGCTATGGAAAGCACGCCGCTCTTCTGGGACTTACGCCTGTCATGACGATGAAAACGACGGTCAGTACGATTAAAATTTATCCGCCGGGAACACCAATCAGTTACGGCGGCATTTATGTGACGGATAAAACGACAAGAGTGGGGGTCATTCCTTACGGATACGCCGACGGATTTTTCCGTTCCTTGTCTGGTAAATGTTCATTGATGACCAAGAACGGTCCGGCAAGACAGCTGGGACGGATATGTATGGATATGGCCATGATTGATTTGACGGATAAGCCTGATGTGGACGTAGGAAGTGAAATAGAAATATTCGGCAGAAATAATTCATTGGACGATATGGCGAAAGCGGCAGGAACGATTCCTTATGAACTCACTTGTGCAGTAAGCAAACGGGTACCCCGCATTTACATTGAGAACGGAAAAGAAACGGATAAAGAACTTTTATTAAGATTGTAAAATTAACTTGCCCTGGCACGGTATGATTTTGAGGAGGAAAAATGGTTAACGAAAAACGGATACGCAGTACGTTCGAAGAGCTGGTGAGACTCTATACACCAAGCAAGGGCGAACGTGAAATTTGTGATTTGCTGAAAAAAAAATTAAAGGCCCTCGGTGCTTCTAAAATTGTAGAAGACAACGGAGGTTCTGTAGAAGGAGGGAATGCGGGCAATCTGATTGCCACTTTTTCCGCCAATGCGGAAGGGCTTCCTTCGGTGGCGCTGACCGCCCATATGGATTCGGTGGAATGTTGCCGCGGAATCGAGCCTGTTTTGGAAAACGGAGTTTATCACTCAAAGGGAGATACGATTCTGGGAAGTGATGACAAAGCCGGTGTGGCAGCGATTCTGGAAGGGCTTGCACTGATGAAGGAAAATTTTATTCCCCACGGAAAAATTACCGTGATTTTTACGGTGCAGGAAGAAATCGGACTGGTCGGCTCGAAACATATAGAAGAAAAATATTTGGAAGGGATTGATTTCGGGTATACTTTTGATGCCGACGGCGGAGCAGGAAACGCTTTCATTGCCGGGCCTGCCGAATATACTCTGAAATTTACCTGCCACGGTGTGGCGGCTCATGCAGGCATGGCACCGGAAAAAGGAACAAATGCCGTCATGATGGCGGCGAAGGGAATTGCAAAGGCACCGACAGGCCGCATCGATGAAGAAACGACCTGCAATATCGGGGTGATTTCCGGCGGTATTGCTACAAATATTGTTCCCGAGCTTTGCGTGGTCCGGGCAGAAGTAAGAAGCAGAAATCCCGAAAAGTTGGAAAAAATAACTGATGAAATAATCACGGCTTTTGAAAAAGCGGCGGCAGAATTTCCCGAAGGGAAACTGGACGTAGAAAAAAATAAAGAATATGAATCGTTTGAAATCGAAAATGAGGCACCGGTACTGAAACTTTTCCGTGCGGCCTGCAAAGAAGCGGGATTTGAGGTAAAAACAGCACCCAGCGGTGGCGGAAGTGATGCGAACTGGTTCGGTACAAAGGGGTTCCCTGCCGTGCTTTGCGGAGTGGGAATGACTGATTTCCATACGAACCGCGAAACACTTAAAGAAAAAGATTTATACGATGCCGGCGAGCTTGTCTACCGCATTTTGGAAGCGGAAAGCCATTTTGCAGGGCATTAAGAGAAACAGTTTTCTCTAAAAACACCTTGTAAAGGATAAAAGCTTGACATGATTCTTCGTTTTATATATAATCATTTCGGTATGGTGATGTCATGTCATTGGAAAAGATATTGGAAAAAGGAGAACTCCTCGATCTTTACGGAAAACTTTTGCCCCAAAGACAGAGGGAGTGTCTCGAACTGTATTACAACAAAAATCTCACGCTTGCTGAGATTGCAGACTATTTTCATATTTCCCGTCAGGCAGTGCATGATGCGATGCGTCACGGAGAAGAGCAACTGTCTCTTTATGAAGAGACGCTTCACTTAGCCGGAGATGCCTGGAAAAGAAGGAAAGCGGTTCTGGCACTGGAAGCACTTCTTCCCGGAGAGGTGAAAGAAAAAGCAGCACCGTTCCTGAAAGTATTAACAGATTGAGGTGAGTCGATGCCTTTTGAAAATTTAGGTGATAAACTGCAGTCTGCGTTTAAGGATCTCCGCGGTAAGGGGAAACTTTCCGAAAGTGACATTGATGCGGCGCTTCGTGAAGTGCGGAAAGCTCTTTTAGAAGCGGACGTCAATTTCAAAGTCGCTAAAAACTTCATTGCCCAAGTCCGTGAAAAGGCGGTAGGCGAAGAGGTTTTCGGCAGTCTTAAGCCGGACCAGACAGTTATAAAAATAGTCCGTGATGAATTAACGGAACTTCTCGGCGGGACACAGAGTAAAATTACCATGTCTTCCACAGGCATGACGGTGATTATGCTGGTAGGTCTCCAAGGCGCGGGGAAAACGACGACGGCGGGAAAGCTGGCTCTCATGCTGAAAAAACGGGGAAAGCGTCCGCTTTTGGCAGCCTGCGACGTTTACCGTCCGGCAGCGGTCAAACAGCTTGAAGTCTTAGGTGAGCAGGTCGATGTACCTGTATACCGTATGCCCCCCGGAGCCGATCCCGTACATATTGCCCGGTATGCCGTGGACACCGCAAAGTCTTACAACAGAGATGTGGTGATTCTTGATACGGCAGGCCGTCTTACCATTGATGAAAAACTCATGGAAGAGCTTAGAAATATCAAGTCCGATGTCCATCCCCATGAAATTCTCCTTGTCCTCGATTCGATGACCGGGCAGGATGCGGTGACGACAGCCCGGGCGTTTGATGAAAGCTTGGGGATTGACGGAACTATTTTAACGAAAATGGACGGCGATGCCCGCGGCGGTGCGGCGCTTTCCATTAAAACCGTAACGGGAAAACCGATTAAACTTATCGGTGTCAGTGAAAAGCTTGACGGCGGACTTGAGGATTTCCATCCCGACCGTATGGCAGGCAGAATTCTTGATCTGGGCGATTTGGAATCTTTGATTGAGCAGGCCCAAAGAAATATGGACCATGACACAATTAAGGAAGGGGCCAGAAAAATCCAAAAGGGAGAATTTTCCTTAGAGGATTTCTTGAAACAGCTGAAACAAATACAGAAATTAGGCTCCATGTCCGGTATTTTGAGTATGATACCGGGGATGGGAAAATATAAAGATAAACTGAAAGATATCGATCTGGACGGTAAAGAGGTCAGACATATCGAGGCAATCATTCTTTCCATGACTCCTGCAGAAAGAGCAAATATTGATATTCTGAACGGAAGCAGAAGAAAGAGAATTGCCGACGGAGCGGGTGTAAAAATCCAGGAAGTCAACCGCATGATGAAGCAATTCAAGGAAATGCAGAAACAGATGAAAAAAATGAAAGGCAAGAAGCTCCGTCCTCCGGCAGGAGGTATGGGAGGATTCGGCGGTTTCGGCGGATTTCCTTTCTAAGAACTGCTCTCTTATGGGAAGTATTGGCCGTTCGTGAAACCGGCCGGTCATTTATTTCATAAATTTTGTAATGAACAACCTGTCATTTCAAGGAGGTGAAAGTATGTTAAAAATTCGTTTGACTCGTATGGGCGCAAAGAAGAATCCGTTCTACCGTGTCGTTGTTATTGATTCCAAGGAAGCTGTAAACGGAACACCGGTCGCTACGGTAGGCTGGTATGATCCGACAAAGGCGGACGCTCCGGTAAAGCTTAATGAAGAAGAAATTCTGAGTTGGCTCGGAAAAGGCGCACAGCCGACAGATACCGTCCGTTCCCTTTTAAAAAAGAACGGCATTCTTGCGAAGTTTGCTGAAGCAAAGAAATAAGGGAGGATCACTATGAAAGAATTGGTGGAAAACATCACCAGGGCTCTCGTAAAAGATCCCGAAGCCGTTTCTGTGACTGTGATAGAGAAGGGGAACCTGGAAGTGTATCAGATCCGGGTGGCACCGGAAGATATGGGAAAGGTTATCGGCAGAAAAGGCCGTATCGCCAATGCAATTCGTACGGTTGTGAAAGCAGGGGCTTTAAGAGAAAATAAAAAAGTCGCTGTTGATATTCTTTGAGGAGTGCCCAAATGGATGAAATTCAAGTATTGATTCCTATAGCTGTCAAATCCAAGCTGACGGAATCTTTAAAGACAACGCTTTTAAACCAGATTAACCAGAACATCAAGAGTGTAGAAAATGATATGACACAGCTTGAGTTTGAAGCAAATGCCAAGTTATCGGAACAGGCCAAAATCAATATGCAGGCCGTAGCACCTCTCCGCGCACAATTTGATGAACAAAAAGTGCGTATGATGCAGGTGAAGGATAAGTTGATGGAAGACAAAGAACATCTGGAAAAATTAGCAATTGGTGCAGAACTTCCACGACAGCCGCTGAACCGTATCGTGACTCTCCATGTAGGAGATGATATGAATACGGTGACCGGAGGAGAAATCCTCGTGGAAGATGGAAAGATTGTCGCTTTCCGTGAATGATATGAATTCCGACGAATGGATGATCGTTGGCCGAATCGTAGCCCCGCATGGTGTGCGGGGTGATTTGCGTATATTTCCCGATATAGAAAGACCGGAGATTTTTAAATCGCTGAAAACACTTTCTATAGACGGAAAAGTATATAAAATCATCTCGGCCCGGCCTCATAAAAATATCTATATCCTTCGTGTGGAGGGAATAGAGGACCGGAACGGAGCGGAGTTTCTGGTGAACCGGACGGCGAAAGCAAAAATTTCGGATTTGCCTGTATTAAAAAACGGGGAATATTATTATTTCCAACTTATAGGCATGACTGTCCTGTCCGATACGGGAGAGACCGTAGGAAAAATTAAAGAAATCATCGAGACCGGTGCCAATGATGTATATACCGTCATGACAACGGAGGGGAAAGAAATCTATCTTCCTGCCATACCGTCGTGTATTCTTTCCGTTGAACCGAAAAAGGGAATTATGACGGTACATTTACCGGAATGGGAATAGTATGAAAATTGATATTTTGTCTTTGTTTCCTGAATTTATAGAAGCATTTTTTAAACACAGCATCATAAAAAGAGCTTTGGAAGCCGGACTTATGGACATGCGTGTCACCGACCCGCGGGCGTTTTCGCAAGATAAACATCACCGTGTCGATGATACCGTCTATGGCGGCGGGGCAGGAATGCTCATGCAGTGCGCTCCTTTATTCGACGCCTGCCGGCACGTTCTTCCCGAAAGAGGAGAAAGGGACAGGGTGCTGTTTCTTTCCCCTGCAGGAGCTCCTTTTACACAGGACAAAGCAAAAGAACTGTATCATAACTATGACCATCTGGTACTTATCTGCGGTCATTATGAAGGTGTCGATCACCGTGTGGAAGAACATCTGGCTGACGAGCTTGTTTCTATCGGCGATTACGTTCTTACCGGCGGTGAGCTTGGCGCCATGGTGATCGCGGATGCAGTGGCAAGGATGGTACCGGGGGTACTGGGCGATGCGGGAAGTGCGGCAGGCGATTCTTTTTATGAACCGCTGCTGGAATATCCGCAATATACAAAGCCTGCCGTATACAACGGTTGGGAAGTGCCGGAAGTACTTCTTAGCGGTCATCATGAAAATATCGCTAAATGGCGTAGAAAAGAAGCGCTCCGGCGGACTTTGGAAAACAGACCGGATCTCCTTGAAAAATTGGAAATGACGAAGCAAGATGAAAAGTTAATGGCAGAAATACTGCGAGAAAGGGAGAAAATATAGTGGCTCCTGTTTATATAGGATTGATTCATTATCCGATTTATAATAAACATATGGAAGTCGTTACGACGGCGCTTACGAACTATGATCTTCATGATATTGCCCGCAGTGCCAAAACATATGATGTACGGACCTATTTCATTATTCATCCGGTAGAAAGCCAGAGAGAAATGGCACTCCGCATCATGAACCATTGGAAAACCGGCGGCGGAGTCCGTTATAATCCGAACAGGAAGGAAGCTTTTGAAGAGACGGAGCTTGTTTCCTCTCTTGAAGAGGCAATCAGCCGGATTGAAAAAGAATGCGGGGAAAAACCGGTCATTGTAACCACCGATGCCCGGGTGTACCCGAATACGATTTCTTATGCAGCGATGCGCAAGAAATTGGAGGAAGAAAGCAAACCTGTTTTTATTCTTTTCGGTACCGGATTCGGTATGACAAAAGAAATGATGAAACAGTTTGATTATATTGTAGAACCCGTTTACGGGGCGGGAAAGTACAATCACCTCTGTGTGAGAAGTGCTGTTGCCATTATCCTCGACCGCCTTCTGGGGGAACCTTGGTGGCAAAAAAAGGAGGAGAATTAAGATGTCAGGACATTCCAAGTGGGAAAATATTAAGCGGAAAAAAGGCAAAACAGATGCCATCCGTGCGAAAATAACCACAAAAATTTCTAAAGAAATCACAATTGCAGCCCGCATGGGCGGCGGTGATCCTGTCGGGAATATGCGTCTGAAGCTCGCTCTGACGAAAGCAAAGCAGAACAATGTACCGAAGGATAATATCCAGCGTGCCATTGATAAAGGCATCGGTGCCGCTTCAGGGGCAGGCTTTGATGAAGTGACTTACGAAGGCTACGGTCCGGGCGGTGCCGCTGTCATTGTAGAGTGTAATACAGATAACAGAAACCGCGCGGCTGCCGATGTACGTCACGGATTTACTCATCACGGCGGAAGCATCGGGACACCGGGTTGCGTAGCCTGGATGTTTAAGAAAAAAGGAACCATTGTGGTAGATAAAGAAGCGACCGATGAAGATACGATCATGATGATTGCTCTTGATGCGGGAGCGGAAGATGTATCCGCTGAAGGAGACAGCTATGAAATCACAACGGCGCCGGAAGATTTTCTGACCGTATCGGAAGCGCTCGAAAAAGAAGGGATTTCTGTAGAAGCCTCCGAGCTTGCTATGGTTCCCGATACGACAGTTGCTCTTGAAGGAGATGCGGCGCAGACCATGTCCCGCATGATCAGTGAGCTTGAAGAACTGGATGATGTACAGGAAGTATATACGAACGCAGAACTTCCCGAAGATTTAGAATAAAGAAACACAAAAGAAAAACACAGGTGTAACGGCCTGTGTTTTTTACATGAAAAAAGCACGGTATTTCAAAAACCGTGCTTTTTGTATCAGTTTTTCTTTAAAATCTGTTTTCCTTTTTTTAGCCAGTCCATGAGAAGCGGAGAGAAAGAAGATAAAATGCAAAGCGTAATAAGAACCCAGCAAATGGGAGTGGAGAAAAGAATCGTAATGTCATCACCGGAAAGAGTCAGACTCCTGCGAAGTCCTCTTTCGCCGATCGGACCGAGAATCAAAGCCAGAACGACAGCGGCGGTATTGAGATCCATTTTTCTCATCAGATACCCTATCACGCCGAAGGTAAACATGATGAGGACATCAATGAAACTGTTGTTAATGGCAAATGAGCCGACCACGCAAAGAACAAAAATGCAGGGAATCAAAATGGCATCCGATAATTTAGAAATGTGGGCAAATATGCGGCAGCCGCCGAGACCGATAAGAAGCATCAGGAACTGGATAATGACAAAGCCTGCAAAAAAGGTATAGGTCATGGGAGCATATTTCGTGAACAGCTCAGGTCCCGGCTGCAGTCCCTGGATAATCAGACCGCCCATGAGAACGGCCGTTACCGATTCACCGGGGATACCGAGCGTCAGTGTCGGTATCAGAGAGCCGCCGGTGACGGCATTATTGGCCGCTTCCGAGCCGGCAACGCCTTCAATGGAACCGTGGCCGAAATCTTCAGGCTTTGAGGAAAACTGGCGGGCCGTATTATAACCGAGGAAGCAGGCAATGGAAGCACCCGCACCGGGCAGAATACCGATAATATTTCCGATAAGCCAGGATCGGATGACAGTAGGGCCGATTTGCCGCAATTCTTTCATTTTTAAAATAACGGAATCTTTAAATTTGACGATGCCGCCGCGTTGCTTAATGGCTTTTTCTGCCAGCATAAAAACCTGGGACAGAGAGAAAAGACCGATGAGGGCACAGGTGACATTGATACCGTTATATAATTCGTCAATGCCGAACATATACCGCTCCGTGCCTTCCATGGGATCCATGCCGATGGTGGAAAGAACAAGACCGAAAGCACCGCTCATAAGTCCTTTGACCATGGAGCCGGAAGTGACGCCGGCGATGATGGTAAGACCGAAAAGAGCAAGCCAGAAATATTCGGGACTTCCGAATTTCATGGCGAGCTGCGCCAATATGGGAGCGAAGAAATAAAGAGAAATGCAGGAAAGCAAACCGCCGAAGAAGGAAGCGATACACGCCGTCCCCAATGCTTTCCCCGCTTTTCCCTGTTTGGTCAATTCGTATCCGTCAAGAGCCGTCGCCGCCGAAGCAGGCGTCCCGGGCGTGTGAATCAGAATAGCGGAAATCGAGCCGCCGAAAATGGCACCGCAATAAATACCGCCCAGCATAATCAGTCCCGTTTCAGGTTTCATACCGAAAGTAAGCGGCAGAAGAAGAGCAACGCCCATAGCCGCCGACAGACCGGGCATACAGCCGACAACAATTCCGATCGTTACACCGATAACCATCATCAAAAGATTTGACGGCAAAAAGGCATGACCGAAGCCGGCCGCCATAAGTTCTAATGTATTTGCATCCATAAAAACCTCCGGTTATAAAAATTCTTCTACAATGACTCCGTCAGGGAGCGGTACGTTCAAGAATACATCGAAGGTTCCATAGATTAACGCCATCATGCAGACTAAAACGAGAATGATATGTTTTTTCGGAATATGGAAATAAAAAAGACAAACAAGAAGATACATAAAAGCGGCGATATAGAATCCGAGGAAGTACATGAGGATAAAAAATAGAATAAAGGCAAAAAACATGACCCGGAACTGGCGGGGCAAAAATCCGTTGAATACTTCACCCATATCGTTAATCACTTTATGTTCTCTTCTGTAATCCCGTACCATATGACTGACCCGTACGGTAGTCAAAATAATCAGGAGGCCGATGACAAAATACGGATAGGAACGAGCCTTTACGGGAAAATCCATTGTGAAATATAAAAAGAAAAATGAGAAAAGATACATAAAACTGCAGATCAGAATATCTGATTTTTTCATGAAGCCACTCCTTTAAAAGGGGTAATAATTCTTTAACCCGGCATCTCCTGCTAAAGAAACGGATAAACCTGCTTCCTGAAAAGAAGCAGGTCTCCGTTCTCCCAAAAGAGTATTCTTGATTAAGAAATAACCGGATTATTTCTTTTCATATAATTTGGAAACAACATCTTTGCAGAATACAAGCTGTTCATCAATGAGTTTTCCTAAATCTTTGCTGTTTTTGAAATCAATAACCATGCCGGCTTTTTCGTGAGCGGACACCACGTCTTTGTCTTCCAAGGTTTTCTTAAACGCATCTTCATAGAATTTGATGACGTTATCCGGCGTGCCTTTCGGAGCGACAAGAGCGCGGGCGGAACCGTACCATTTGTTATAATAGCCGAGTTCACCCAGTGTCGGAACATCGGGAAGAAGAGGATCTCTCTTTTCTGCAAATACGCCGAGGACACGGAGTTCCGCATTTTCACCGTCAATCAGTTTGACGACATCGGCTACTTTGGCACAGGAGAAATCGACTTCTCCCTGGCGCAGAGCCAGAAGCTGGTCAGCCGTACCGCCGTAAGGAACGGCGTTATATTCAAATTTGGCAGATTGTGCAAAGAGTTGGGCGGAAGTGTGGTTGGAAGCCTGCACACCGTTGGTGGACGCTTTCAGCATGCCTGGATTTGCCTGTGCATCCGCTACCAATTCTTTCAAATCTTTCCATTTAGCATCTTTTTTTACAACGACGACGCCGGTTTCCGTCAAATGGTTGCAAATCGGAATGATAGAATGTTCATCAAAAGAAGAACCTTTCTGTGCCGCCAGTGTGGTGTAAGTCGGAAGATTGATAAATCCGAGTGTATATCCGTCCGGCTTTGCTTTTGCCAATTCCGTCCAGCCGATTTTTCCGTCAGCGCCCGGTTTATTTTCAATGACGAGGGTCTGTCCTACATATTTTTTGGCGCTGTTTGCAAGAAGACGGGCGCCTGTATCGGTACCGGACCCGGCTTTGTAAGCGACTATGACTCTTACGTCTTTTTCCGGTTTCCATGCAGCGTCACTTTTTTTATTGTCACCTTTCGATCCGCCGCAGCCGGCCAGAAGAACACCTGCCGTCAGGGATACGGCGGCGAGCATAGCTAATTTCTTTTTCATTTGAAAACCTCCTTAGTTTTCCAATCACTCCATGCAGGTTAAAACCATCTGCACTTATGCCTTTATAATTGTAACATTTTGATGACACTGCAACAATCGGTGTGTCTATCGGATTTTTACATATCCAATAAATAATATACGCTTAAATGATAAAGATATACAAGAAAGTATGAATAAAAAATGGAAGTGCAGTGAAGCAGGGAAATGAAAAAAGTTCATATCCCCCTCATAACGTGGCAGCAAGAGAAACCGGGGCGGTAAAAGCAGAAAATGACAGGCCATTAATATGATCCTATTGCATGAATAACCAAATAAGAATGACATAAAGTCATAAAGCGAGTTTTAGGGAGGGCGAAAAATATATGCAAAATGTTTTCTATACCCGGTTATTAAATGCAGAAGGATAAAATTAGAAAAGAGGAAGCATGGTATAATTAAAATATACAACACAGCCGCAGATATGGAAGGAGGAAAAATGGATGGGAAACAGAATTATAAAAACTTTGACAGCTTTAGCCGCATTTTCTTTAGCGGCCTATTTGGCGCCTAAAAAGAGTAAAAAAGTTGGGGCACAACCCGTTCCCGTAGGAGAGAGCATTTCTTATATGCCTGAACGGGAGGGCGCTACTCATGATCCGCTGCGTCTTTTCTATTACCGGCCGCTGCATTGGAGAGAAGACAGACCGGTTTTCATCGCTTTTCACGGATTCGGGAGAAAAGCGGATCGCTTTTGCGAGGCACTGCGGTCTTTGGCGGAGGAGAAGAATACGCTGGTTGTCTGCCCGGAATTTTCGGAGAAGAAATTTCCCGGCTGCTGCCGGTATCAGGAAGGAAATATGACGGATAAAGACGGTGTCGGCGGTGCCATTTTGCCGAAAGAAGAATGGACATTCTCTGTGGCGGACCGGATGATAGAAGAAGTCAGGAACAGGACACAGACGAAAGGAAAAATGATTCTCTTCGGTCATTCCGCAGGCGGACAGTTTTTGCATCGCCGGAGTCTTTTCGGTGGAGAAGAACAGGCCGATGTGGCGGCGATTGCCAATGCCGGCTGGTTTACCATGCCTGACAGAGAAGTTCCTTTCCCTTACGGCATCCAAAATGTTGACATCAGCGATGAGGAACTGGCCCGTGCTTTTGCAAAGCCGGTGATCCTTTTTACGGGCAGTGAGGACCTGGAAAGAAATCCGCCGTTCCGTGATACGCCCGAGGCGGATGCCCAGGGTATGAACAGGCGGGAAAGAAATATCCGGTATTTCAATGCATGCAAGAAAAAAGCGGATGCATTGGGTGTGCCTTTCCGTTGGAAACTTGAAACGGTAGAGGGCGTAGGTCATGACGGAGTGGAAATGGCAAGAGGCGCTCTTGCTTATATTCTCGGTGAATAAATCCAATCAAAAAGCACTATACTTCAGAAGTATAGTGCTTTTTGGGTGTCAGAATGTCGCTTTGACGGCACCGCTATATTTCTTTTCGATGAAGGCTTTCGACTCTTTGCCGGTGAGAGCTTTCATTAACTTTTGAATTTCCGGACGCTTTTCATCTCCCTCACGGACAGCGACGATATTCGCATACGGGGAATCGGAGCTTTCGGTGAAAATCGCACTTTTCGGATCCAGTTTCGCTTCAAGAGCGAAGTTGATATTGATGACGGCGATATCCGTATCTTCCAAAGAGCGGGGGAGCTGGGGCGCTTCCAATTCGGAGAATTGCAAATCTTTCGGATTCTCGGCGATATCTTGGGGCGTCGCGGTAATGGGAGCACCGTCACGGAGTTTGATGAGCCCCGCCGACTGGAGAACAAGAAGAGCGCGGCCGCCGTTTGTCGGATCGTTGGGAATGGCTACGCGGGCATGATCGGGGAGAGCCTTGATATCTTTGATTTTGGAAGAGAATACGGACATGGGTTCCAAGTGAACTGCACCGGCGGATACAAGTTTCAAGCCTCTTGCTTGAGAAAATTCGTCCAAATACGGTTTGTGCTGGAAGTAGTTGGCATCCAGATTTTTGTCGTTCAGTGCCAGATTGGGCTGTACGTAGTCGGTAAATTCCACAATTTCCACATTCACTCCGTCTTTTGCCAGTTGGTCTTTAACGGCGTTTAAAATTTCTGCATGAGGAACGGGAGATACACCGATTTTGATAGTGGCGGTTTTGTCCGGATTTCCTGCGGCATCCGATTTTTTGTCGTTGCTGCCGCAGCCTGCCATAAGTCCTGTGACCGCCAGTGCGGCAAGAGAAGCGATGATTGTTTTTTTCAGTTTCATAGAAAAACCTCCTTAAAATAAAAAAGTCTTCCGTCCTTAAGGGACGAAAGATCGTGTTACCACCCATATTCATTTATACATTGCTGTATAAATCTCACAAGGTACGCAGGCATAGCCGTGATACCCTTACTCTGTAACGGGAGTTCCCGGACTGCTTAATGATTCGGCATATCAGGCTCAAAGACCATCTTCGAGGGAATATCCTGCTCTCCCTTTCACCTGTACGGGAGTTCTCTTTGCCATTCTTTCCTTCTACTCTTCTTCTCATTGCCGTATTTGATTTACGGTTACTATACCATGGCAGTTTAAACCGTGTCAAGCGGACACAAAATAAACCCGGAAACATCTCCGGGTGCTGAGGGAATCCGGGAAGAAAAATTTACCAATCAATGAGAGTGAGTACTTTTTCAAGGTCATAAAAAGATTTTCCGTCCCAAAGGATATCTTCTGTCAGATGGTTGAAACAATCTTCGGAATCACCGGACGCATACGAGTACACAAGCTCCATAAATTCCGCAAAAGGTTCTTTTGTCAGACGATATTTTTCTATACTGACCCGGTAGGTTTTATGACCGGGGTGATAGACCAGACCGGAAAAATGATATACATATCCCTTGTGGCGAACGGAAGCATCTCCTGTCGCCAGAGAATCAATAAATTCATCGGCATCTATATTTTTCATATGAGCTCCTTGTTTTATTTTTTCCATTATACTATGAGGATTTCCAAAACAAAACTTTATGGAAATATTTCTTTATGCTATACTGGTGGTGATTTATGTATGCACAGAGTTGTCCATTCTGCGAACCAACTATAAAAAACAGGAGGAAGTTATGAAAAAAGCGATTATATTGTCCAGCGGCGGTGTAGATTCGACGACTTGTCTATCCGTGGCGGTTGATGAACTGGGAGCGGAAAATGTCAGCACTGCTTCTATTTTTTATGGACAAAAGCATGCGAAGGAACTGGAAGCGGCCAGACAAGTGGCAGAGTTTTATGACGTCAGGCATTATGAATTTGATTTGTCGCAGCTTATGAAATATTCGGATTGCGCTTTATTGGCGGGATCGAAACATGAAATTGAGCATACCGGCTATGAGGAGCAGATAAAAAAACATGGAGCGGGCAAGGTGTCGACGTATGTGCCGTTCAGGAACGGATTGATGCTTTCTGTGGCGGCTTCTCTTGCGGCCGGTCTTTATGAAAATGAAGAGGTGGATATTTATATCGGCGCTCATGCGGACGATGCGGCGGGAAATGCGTATGCGGACTGCTCGGAGCCTTTTCTGAAAGCCATGGGAGATGCGGTATTCATAGGGACTTACGGAAAGGTTCGTCTTGTATTTCCTTTTGCAACGGAAAATAAAGCGGGAGTGGTGAAAAGAGGATTACAATTAGGAACGCCGTATGAACTGACCTGGAGCTGCTACGAGGGAGGCGAAGTGCCTTGCGGGACTTGTGCCACTTGCCGGGACAGACAAAAAGCGTTTGAAATGAACGGCGTGAAAGATCCCGCTTGCAAACAGGTGTGAGAAAACTGAAATAAAGGAGATAGGATGTATACAGTTACGAAACGAATGGAAGTGAGCGGCGCTCATTTTTTGAAACTGGATTATGAGAGCAAGTGTAAAAATTTACACGGCCACAATTGGGTTATAACGGTCACGGTGCAAAGCGAAAATCTTGATAAAAACGGAATGGTTGTTGATTTTACGAAAATCAAAGAGGTGGTGAACCGCTTTGACCATGCCTGTGTGAATGACATATTGAAAGATGTTAATCCCACGGCGGAACATATGGCAAAATGGATTTGTGACCATATCCCCCACTGTATCCGTGTGTCCGTGCAGGAAACGGAAGGGAATGTGGCGACGTATGAAAAATAAGTTTCCGCTGTCGGAACTGTTTGACAGCATTGACGGTGAAGGGAAACGGACGGGAAGCATGGTCATCTTTGTCCGGTTTGCCGGCTGCAATATCCGCTGCACCTACTGTGACACCGCGTATGCTCTGGAAGAATCGCAGGCGGAAGAATTTCTTACGGAAGAAGAACTTCTGGAACGGATTCATTCTTACCCGTGGAAGAGAATTACTTTGACCGGCGGAGAACCTCTTCTCCAGCCGCTGCAGAATCTTTGCGATATCCTTGACGGCGAAGGCTATGAAATCAATATAGAAACGAACGGTGCCGTACCGTTACTGGAACACCGTCCGAAGCACTTATTTTATACGATGGATTATAAATGCACGGGAAGCGGCATGAAGAAATTCATGAGAACCGCCAATTTCGAAGAATTAGGAAAAGAAGATGTATTGAAATTTGTCGTCGGTTCCGCAGAAGATTTGGAAGATATGAAACAAGTGGTTACCCGTGAATTTTCCGGAGAAAAACCGGCATTTTATGTAAGTCCCGTCTGGGGTAAAATTCATCCCCGGGCATTGGTGGACTATGTGAGAGAAAATCAACTGGATGATGTGATTGTCCAGGTGCAGCTCCATAAGATTATCTGGAGTCCTGATAAGAGAGGCGTTTGATATGGATAGAAAAAAATTGGAAGAAGCGGCCCGCCTGATGATAGAGGCGATAGGAGAAAATCCGGAGCGGGAAGGGCTTCTGGAAACTCCGAAACGGTTTGCCGACATGATGGCAGAACAGTTTGCTTATGCGGCGGTATCCAATGGAGAGATAGCCAAAGAGTTTAATAAAACTTTCGTTTCTCCTGAAAGTGATATGGTGGTGGTAAAAGATATTTCCATTTTTTCCCACTGTGAGCACCATTTGGCACTGATGTACCATATGCATGCCGCTGTCGGATATATTCCCCGCGGGCGTGTCATCGGTCTTTCAAAAGTGGCACGTATAGCCGATGCGGTTTCAAAACGTTTGCAAATACAGGAGCGGATAGGAACGGATATCCGTGATATTATGATGGAGATTACCGGATCTCCCGATGTGATTGTGCTGCTTGAAGGGGAACATTCCTGCATGACCGCCCGGGGTATTAAGAAACCGGGGGCGGTCACGCGAACGATTGCCTGCGGCGGTCGCTTCAAAGAAGAACATTCGCTGAGAAATGAATTTCTATCCATGATGGAATAGACACGAAAGGATATTGTATCGGAAAGGAAGATTTGTGTAATGAATGAAATAATGAAACGAATGGGAATGATTGCATTAGGCATGGGACTTCTGTTTGCGGGAGCGGGTCTTGCGGAAGCGGCGGTTCCTATTCCCTCCGATTATTACCTGACGATAGAAGATAAGGGAAAGGTGGAACAAAGATTTCGCGCTTACGGTATGTATAAACCGGTGAAAGTAACGGTTTCCGAAAACGATCCGTCTTACGGGAATTTCACGTATTGCGCATGGTACCCCGATAAAATGGAACGATCCGACAGAACGTGGCCGATGGTGATTCTTTTGAACGGAACGGGAGTGACCTGTGATGTTGACGAGCCTCTGTATAAACATCTGGCTTCTTGGGGATTTATCGTAATCGGAAATACGGACGAGCAAACCAGAGCGGGCTACTCTGCCCAATGGGGACTGGAAATTATGGAAAATCTGGCGCGGGATCAACAAAGTCTGTTTTATAAAAAAATTGATTTTGCCCACATGGGCATCGGCGGACATTCCCAGGGAGCAAACGGCGCTGTTAACGCTCTCCTGAAAAGAGAAATGATGCCCCGTTTCAAGACGCTGGTGACAATTTCCGGAGTGACTCCGTCTTTGCTGGAGAAACTGGATATGCAGAAATGGGACTATAATCCGGCAGATATACGGATTCCTTGGTTTATGGTATCGGGCGACGGACCGATAGATAGAAATGTGATTACGCCGCTTTCCGATATGGAAAACATATTTGAAAAGGCCTCTACATTTGTGGTGATGGGAAGAAGAAACATCGCTACCCATTCAGATATACAGGCGGAAAGCGATGCATACGTGACCGCCTGGTTCCGGTGGCAGCTGAAAAATGATTTTTATGCAGCCCGGGTATTTACAGGTGAAGATGCGGAAATTCTCAGAAACAGCGGTTGGAATCATGTACAGCGCAAAAATTCGTAAAGATCGCTCCGGACAAAGAGAATGCGAGAGGAAATCATGAAAAATAAAAAACCGGAAGAAAAAACAATTATGATTGTTGCCCGTGAAAAAATAGGAACACTTGAATTGGAAGTAAAAACCGATATAGAGTCGGAATCCGTTGCTTCCGTTATGACGGCTGCGGTTTGCGGCATTTACGGCATTTCCGGGGAGCATATTGATGAAGTGGAAGCATTTCTGCAAGCTCTTGCAGAAGAGTATGATAAAGAAAAAAGTGGCAAGGACGGCATTTTACCCAGCACATGGAATTGAAATGAATATAACAGGTGAAATCGGCGGAAGGATTAAAAATTCTTTTGCCGGTTTTATTTTGCGGGTCAAAATGTACAGATTTTATGTTTCCGGGTGACCTTTATTCCAACGGGCAGGCGTGCAGAATTTTTCCGCTTATTGCAAATGGAATGGTGAAAGAAAAAAGAAAAGGCGAAAACTGTTTGGGCATGCTATAATGAAAAAAACATTCGGAAATGAAAGGCGGCGGTTCTATTATGTTGAAATATAAAAATATTCTCGTTCCTTATGACGGATCCGATCATGCCAAGGAAGCACTTTCACAGGCGGTGGCGCTGGCAGAAAACGGAAACGGTACGAAGTTATATATTGCTTCGGTGTGCAATATGGTATCCGCGATGAGTAATTTTGACCAGGTTTCCATTGCGGAGGGCTGCCTTACATCGAAACTTTCAGAAGATTTGGAAGAGCAATGCAAAAATGATCTGAAAGAAGCTGTTTCCATGATTCCCGAAGGTGTTCCTCATGAAAAGCTTTTCGAAATCGGTTCTCCCGGTCCCGTTTTGCTTCATATGGCGGAAGAGAAAAAGTGTGACCTCATTGTCATGGGAAGCCGCGGATTGGGACCACTGAAAGGAATCTTTATGGGTTCCGTTTCCAGCTATATCGTAAGCCGCGGGAAATGCCCCGTACTTATTGTGAAATAAACAGGAGGCGGTGGTGGAATTTCATCACCGCTTTTTTTATGAACAGATATAGAAATCTGGATTTCTTTTGAGCATAAAGGATTCGATATGACACATTTGAAATGGTTGCAAAAAGAAATACCCCGGTGGGTAGCAGAAAAAGTCATCACCCCTCGGACGGGGAAGCTTATTCTTTCCCGGTATGAAACGGAAACTACATATTCCGGCGGAGCCGTTTTTTTTATTCTGGCAGCGGCGTGTTTTCTCGTGGGAATTCTTTTTATCTGCGCCGGCTTCTGGAACCGGTTTACCCAGGATGAGCGTTTTTTGATGGCTCTTTCTCCGTTTATTCTTTCTCTTATTTTTATGGCGGTCATCTTGTGGAAAGACAAGATGGTGAAAAATCCGCCTGTGAAAGAAACGTTTATCGCTTCGGGAAATACGGCGGACGTTGCCATGGCTTACGGCGGCGCCTCCGATTCTCTTTCCGTAAGAGAGGAAAACAGGGCGGCGATGAAAAAGTTGGGAGAAGAATTGAATGCCGATTCCGGCGGCCTTTTCCGCACAAGACTGGTTTCTTCCGGAACAAGTCATCATCTTGTTCCTGCCGTTATCAGGGAATCGGCTGCCGTTTTCTACGGACTTTCTTATTTGGGCGCACTGTTTCTGGTGCAGGAATCATTTAAGTTGTCGGATGACCTGTTTATTTTATCGGCACTGTCATCTTTGTTTCTGCTTGTGATGACCTACATCTCCGGTTCTTGCGGACTGGGAATCATTTCTATGGCGTCCGCCCTTTTCGTGTGCCATCTGGCTCCTCACTCGGGGTGGCCAGAAATGGCAGCTTGGTTTTTGTTGGTGCTTGCTCTGCCTTTTCCGGTACAACTTTTGGGAGAACGGCGTCATAAAGCCGTGGTTTGCTATTTCTGGACGTGGGCGGTGTCTGTACTGATTCTGATTTTCTGGAGCGCATCGGGTCTTCTCTGGCAAACGATGTTTTTTGCTCTGGCCGCTTCCCTGACATGGATGGCGGGCGCACTCCTCGTTTCATGGGGAAAAGTATCGGATATACTCAAAGTTTTTGGAAGTGCGGCGGTATTTGCGGTTCTGCTGGAGGGAGCATGGAGCGGAGTCTGGACGAATATATCGGGAAGTTGGATTTTATGGCTTCTTTTCCTGTTCACTCTGGCAGTGGATGCCGTTTTACTTACACGGATGAGCGTAAAAAAAGAAGCGCTTGCCATTTTGGCGGGATGTACACCTTTTGTCATGCTTATTGCGGTGTCCGTTGCCGTTTTTGAAACGACCGGAGCGGTTTCCGCTCTGATTGTATCCGTATTTGCCGCATTCTTAGGAGTATCAGCCGTTGGAATGGGATATCGTGAAGGATCGGCATTTATGAAAGGGGCGGGACTGCTTCTTCTTTTGGGAACAGGGGTCATGCGGGTGATTGATTCGGCATTGACGTTTGGACAGCGCGGTTCTTTCTTTATCCTTGCCGGTGTGATTGCCGCTCTTCTCTGTACGATTTCCTTAGCCAATACAAAAGTGAGACGCGGAAAAAGACGGAGAAAACCTGAGGCGAAACCGGCGGAAGAAAACGGGACGGTAAAAAAGGTCCCCGTATCTCCGCCAGTGCAAGCGGAAGCGGAAAAGGAGGAGCGCCATGAATAAAAAAATAAAATGGATTCTCTTTGCCTTAGTGGCGCTGCTTCAGATCATCTGCCTTGTTTGGACACGGGGAGATTACCGGTCTGCTCTCATTGACGGCAGCGAGTACGAAGTGCCTGCGAATATCGGATTTCATGGAGAGTTTTATGAAAAGAACTACCTTCCCGTCCATATTCCTTTGAACGAAGCGGTTTGGAAAGGCGGACATACGCCGGAAAAAGGGGAAACGGTATACCTTTCCCTGGGAAGAGATGATAAAGGGATGATGGTCATTTCCGGCGGAAGCGATAAAAAGCCGGAAAGTGACTATATCACCGTGCGAGTGCTCTATAGTGCGGACGGGAAAGTCTATTTCAATTTCCCTGCCGACCGGATGTACATGACACCGGAGGATTTGAAGAAACTTCCCGTTGTAGAATTGTCGGAACGGGTAGAAATCAAAAATAAAGAAACGGGAAAAACGGAAACCCGTATGAAAAATGAAATTACCGCACTGATCCGCGTCAAAGACGGACGAGTGGCGATTTCCAAAATATTAGCCAACGGCGGTCCCGTGGAAAAAACTTTTACGACAATCGGCAAGAATTTATCCGTGAAATACGCGACCAGCGGAGCGGAAAAGGACGAGTATAATGAAACTAAAAGTTACAGTTCTGCCGCAAAAGAAATAAAAAATTGATTACACGATGCATATAACGGGAGGACTCTATGTATTTAATTTTAATGCGTCACGGGGAAGCAGTACCCCAGACAGAAAATATCAGTAACCGTGACCGTAAGCTGACCCGGGAGGGAAAACGGCAAGTCCGGAAAGTATCACGGATTCTTGCCCGCTTTTTAAAGGAAAAGCCGCTCCGCATTTACACCAGTCCGTTTGAAAGAACCAGGCAGACCGCTCGTATTCTTTCCGAAGAGTGTTTTGCGGAAGGTCTTCATATAACAGAGGATCTTCTCCAGGGAGATTTTCAGACGGTAGCGAATCATATTCGGACGGAGGGCGGGCCTGTCGCTCTGGTGAGTCATCACCCTTTTCTTCAATCGTATTTGCTTTCTACAGGGCAGGCGGCGATTCCATTTGAACCGGGAGCCGTGGCCGTGGTTGATTATGACTTTTATCAGAAACAGGGGCAACTGATTGCTTATTTCACTCCCCAATTAAAAAAACTGAAGAAGGATGACTGATGAAAAAATTACTGACTGTTGCAGGCTCCGATTCCTCCGGCGGCGCAGGGGTACAGGCTGATTTGAAAACCTTTGCCGCGCTCGGCACTTATGGAATGAGCTGTATCTGTGCTCTGACGGCACAAAATACGAAAGGCGTCACCATGGTGGTGAATACACCGGAAGAGATGGTGACCGCCCAGCTTCATGCGGTATATGACGATATATACCCCGATGCGGTAAAAACAGGAATGCTGAGTACGCCCGGTATTGTAAGTGCAGTGGCGGATTTTATAAAAAACCATAAAGGATCTCCTCTTGTGGTGGATCCCGTGATGGTCGCTACGACAGGGGCGGTGCTGTTGGAAGAAAAAGCGGTCGAACTTTATAAAAAAGAACTGCTTCCCGAAGCAACACTAGTGACACCCAATATCCCGGAGGCGGAATTTCTTTCGGGTATCAAGATAAAAACGGCGGAAGATATGGAAAAAGCGGCCAAGGAGCTGATGAAATACGGCTCACAAGCTGTTCTTGTCAAAGGCGGACACCGTGTCATGGAAGCATTGGATGTACTGTATGACGGAAAGCAAGTATATCGTTTCCCGGGAAAACGGATTGATACGGAAAATACCCATGGAACAGGATGTACACTTTCCGCGGCTTTGGCGGTCATGCTTGCCGAAGGAATGGAAATACCGCAAGCCGTTGAACAAGCAAAAAAATATGTAACAGGGGCGATAGAAGAGGCAAAAGACAATAAAATCGGACACGGCTATGGTCCGGTTCACCATTTCTGGTTTTACGGAAAAAACTGGGGGCATTTATGAAACATACCTTTTTTGCCTATTTGGCAAGAATGAAATATATCAAACGGTGGGGACTTATGAGAAATTCCGTCCCTGAAAATGATGCGGAACATACGCTGCAAACGGCAATGATTGCTCACGGCCTGGCTCTCATACGGGAAAATATATTCCACGAGCCCTGCGACGGAGAACATTGTGCCATGCTCGCCGTCTATCACGATGCAAGCGAAGTCTTTACAGGCGATATGCCGACACCGGTTAAGTATTTTACCGAAGACTTGAGAGACCGCTATCAGGAAATCGAGGACAAAGCAAGAGAAAGGCTTTTAGAGACACTTCCCGATGAATTAAAGAAAGCGTACCGCCCGTATATCCTTGATATGGAAAAAGATCCGCTCTGGCCTTTGGTCAAGGCGGCAGATACACTGTCCGCTTATTTGAAATGTGCAGAAGAAAAGCAGGCGGGCAACAGTGAATTTGAAGAAGCCTTCCGGACTACGGAGAATAAACTGCGGAAGATGGAGCTGAAGGAAGTGGACTGGTTTTTAGATCACTTTGCAGGCAGCTTTTTCCTTACTTTGGACGAAATGAATAAAATGTAAAAATAAAAAGCATCTCAAGCGATGCTTTTTTTGTTGCGCATAAAACCGGGCCGCTTTTGTTTCTTTTAAAAATTTTAAAAAAAGACAAATTATAAATTTTGTTCCGTATCTGATAAAAGGCAAAATTTGCTTGTAGCAACCTTAATACCCATACGGGTATAATAAAAATGAAAGGTAAGAAAATACAGAGTTACAGAGGGAAAACAGATGGAAGAGATTTATCGACGGTCACCGGAAAAATATGGCGGGACATATAGAAAAGAATCCGATAAAAACAAAACATCGATAAAATGCGGCAGAAAAGAAAGCCTGAATAAGTGGATCCATCGTGCTGCCGGTATCCTTGCTTACCGCAATGCAACGGATCCGTTGGGTTTTATCGTACAGGAAGAAGGAACAACTTTGCTCCCCCTGCCGATGACTTTCCTTTGTGACAAAATAGAAAAGAATGGTAAAAGATTATAAGAAAGCACAGAAAAAAGTATGCGTAAAAAAGCTCTGCAAATCCGTAATAGGACAGAGCTTTTTTATAATAAGAAGTAATGAAACACGGCACGGTGTATAGTTTGGGTATAGCAAAAGCCCCGGTAACGGGGCTTTTGCGGGAGATGTGTAAAATGACAATGAGTAGAAAGACCAAGGCCGGGGTCTTTCCTGATTTACGATTTTATTATATCTTTTTATATTCATATTGTCAAATTACACAAACAAATAAAATTAACAATTAAAAATGATAGGTGAAACAGGCTTTGTCCTATAAGAAATAGTGAAAGTGAAAAGACATATGAATGTAAACGCAGGGAAAATTATGGTATACTACTCACAAAGGAAAATGTATTTGCAAAAGGAGATAAATTCATATGGGACTGATGAAAGAATTTAAAGAGTTTGCGGCCCGCGGTAATGTGATGGACATGGCAGTCGGTGTTATCATCGGCGGTGCTTTCGGAAAAATAGTTTCTTCGCTTGTGGACAATGTAATCATGCCGCCGATAGGCATGTTTATGGGCGGTATAGATTTTGCAAACCTTTTTATTAATTTGAGTAAGACGCCGGCAGCGACTTTGGCGGAAGCCAAAGAACTCAATATACCTGTTATTGCGTACGGACAGTTTTTGAATACGGTGATTGATTTTCTGGTGATTGCCTTTGTGATTTTCCTCATGATCCGGCAAATGAACAGAATGTTTCCCAAACCGGCGGAAGCACCGAAGTGTGCCTGCCCGTTCTGCAAAGAAACGATTGCCGATGATGCGACACGTTGCCCGCATTGTACGGCTGTTTTGGAAGAATCTTCCAATTAAAACACAGAAGAGCATATTCTTGAAGGAGTATGCTTTTTTTGTGCAAAAAATTTTCCATTCCCATGTCAAAAGCTCGTTTTATTTCTTCTTGCCGGTTGTAAAATCATCGGAAAACGTTGACTTTTTTCATTGGAATGACTATCATTAATAGTTGTTTTCAGGATACGTTATATGCGAGCGTGGCGGAATTGGTAGACGCACAGGATTTAGGATCCTGCGCCTTGTGCATGGGGGTTCGAGTCCCTTCGCTCGCACCAGAAATAGCAGGTATATGCCTGCTTTTTTCATTTACAGAGAAAATTTTCTGTGTTACCATAGGCAATAAGTTGTGAAGGTATGTAAGAATCATTGATGAGGGAGGGATAGGTATGGCGATAAAGAAAAGAATCATCGGTGTAGTTGGAGTAGGGCATGTAGGTGCTCATGCGGCATTCAATTTGGGAATGATGGGAGTAGCCGATGAGGTACTGCTTTGTGATGTGAAAGAAAGCAAGGTTACAAGTGAAGTGCAGGATTTAAATGATGCGGTCATGTATATGCCGAATCATGTCATTTACAAAGCGTCCGGTTATGAGGGGCTGAAAGATTGTGATGTCATTATCAATGCTGTGGGAGATATCACGCTTTGCGCCTCGGGCACGAGAGATGCGGAGCTTGAAAATAGTGTGAAACAGGTGGCGGATTATGTGCCGAAGGTCATGGCGGCCGGTTTTCACGGTATTTTTGTGAGCATTACCAATCCTTGTGATGTCATTGCCCACCTGATTCAGGAGAAGAGCGGCCTTCCGAAAGGGCATGTGATGGGGACGGGTACTTTACTCGATTCGTCCCGGCTGATTCACGCCATTTCGGGACAGACGGGTCTTGATCCCCGCGGATTTACGGCGTTTATGATGGGTGAGCACGGAAATTCGCAGATTGTTCCGTGGTCACAGATTTCCTTTTACGGGAAACCGTTGTCTGAAATGGAGCATGACCCTCAATTTCAATTTGATAAAAAAGAAATTGAGGAAAGAACGATCCGGGGAGGCTGGGTTACCTATGCTGGCAAGCAATGTACCGAGTATGGAATCGCTTCGGCGGGAGCCACTTTGGTGCGGACGATTCTCCATGATGAAAAACGGATTCTTCCCTGCTCGGCACCGCTTGACGGTGAGTATGGGCAAGAAGGGATTTTCTGCGGCGTTCCCGCTGTTATTGGGGCGAACGGAGTGGAAAGGGTCATGGAATACCATTTGACGGAAGAAGAAATGAAACGTTTTACGGAATGCTGTGAAACGATTCGCGCCAATATTGCCAAAGGAAAAGCGGTTTTGGGAGAGTGACGTTGCAAGAAAAGCGGAGGTAAAAGTCCGCTTTTTGTTTTGCTGGATTTCTTTTATTTTGAGGAAATAGTTTGTGCTCCATTCGTTATTTTTAAGTGATATATCTATTGAAATAAAGAGCGGTGACCAGTACAATAATAAATATATAGGAAGATAACAAGGTGGGTTAATACATCAGGGGGATTCTCATGAGAAAAATCAACAAAGTTTTAGTAGCCAATCGAGGAGAGATCGCCATTCGTGTGTTTCGTGCATGTAATGAGTTGGGCATCAGAACGGTAGCGATTTATTCCAAGGAAGATGTGCTGTCGCTTCACCGCAACCGTGCCGATGAAGCTTATTTGGTGGGTGAAAATGACAAGCCCATTGATGCCTATCTCGATATTGAGGATATCATCCGCATTTGTAAGGAGCATCATGTCGATGCCATCCATCCGGGGTACGGATTTCTCGCGGAAAATGCAAAATTGGCAAAACGATGCGAAGAGGAAGGAATTATCTTTATCGGTCCGAGAGTAGAGCATCTGATTATGTTCGGCGATAAGGTGAATGCCCGTATCCAGGCGGAAAAAGCGGATATTCCCAGAATCCCCGGCACGAAAGGGGCGGTTCGTGATTTCTCTGAGGTCAAGGCATTTGCGGAAGAGCATGGTTTCCCCGTCATGATTAAAGCGGTCAACGGTGGCGGCGGTCGCGGCATGAGAAATGTAGACTGCATGGAAGATTTGGAAGAAGCGTACCATAGAGCGAAGTCGGAAGCGAAAATGGCTTTTGGTGATGACGAGGTGTACGTAGAAAAGTGCGTCATGAACCCGAAGCATATCGAGGTTCAGATTTTGGGCGATGAAGCGGGGAATGTGGTGCATCTCTTTGAAAGAGACTGCTCCATACAGCGCCGTCATCAAAAGGTCATAGAAATGGCGCCTGCCTGGTCTTTGCCGCAGAGCTTGCGGAATGACATCTGTGAAGCGGCTGTCAAGCTGATGAAAAATGTAGGCTATTTGAATGCGGGAACGGTAGAGTTTTTGGTTAATGAAGATGAAAAGCATTTTTATTTCATTGAAGTCAATCCCCGTGTGCAGGTGGAACATACCGTAACGGAAATGATCACCGATGTGGATATCGTCAAGACACAGATTCTGATTGCCGAAGGCTACTCTTTGGACAGTGAGGAAATAGCCATCGGATTGCAGTCTGATATCTGGTTTAAAGGCGTGTCTGTCCAGTGCCGTATCACGACGGAAGATCCGAAAAACGGGTTTATGCCGGATACGGGAAAAATTGTCGCATACCGTTCCGGCGGCGGCCCCGGCATCCGTCTTGATGCGGGGACGGCCTATACGGGAGCAGTCATTACACCGTACTATGATTCTCTCCTCGTCAAAGTGACAGCTCATGCGCTCCATCCTGCCGATGTGATTCACCGTATGCTCCGATGCCTTGATGAGTTTCGTATCAGCGGCGTGAAAACAAATATTTATTTCCTTCAAAATGTACTGCGGACAGAAGATTTTGTGCAGGGGCTTTGTGATGTTAATTACATCGACAAGCATCCGCAACTTTTGGAAGACAGCCATCTCATCAGCGACAGGGGCACCAAGCTTTTGTGCTACATCGGGGATATTATTGTGAACGGCTATGCAGGAGCGGGTCATCAGGACAAACCTGATTTTGCCGATGTACCGCAGCTTCCTTCCGATGAATCGCCGGTACCTGAAGGAACGAGGCAGCTTTTGGACAAGCTGGGACCGGAAAAATTTGCGAAATGGGTGCAGGACCAAAAAGAGGTCATGTTCATGGACACCACATATCGTGATGCCCACCAGTCACTTTTGGCTACCCGTGTGAGAACGCATGATATCATGAATGCGATCCGCTATACGGCGCGTCATGTGCCGCAGCTTTTTTCCTTTGAAAATTGGGGCGGTGCCACTTTTGATGTAGCGTACCGGTTCCTTGACGAAAGCCCTTGGGACCGTCTCCGTCAAATGAGAAAGGCGGCGCCGAATATTTTATTCCAGATGCTGACCCGCGGGGCCAATACGGTAGGCTATACGAATTATCCGGAAAATGTAGTCCGTCATTTCATTGACCGGGCGGCAGAGAACGGTGTCGATGTATTCCGTATTTTCGACTGCTTGAACCAGCTTTCCCATATGACGATTTCCATTGACGAAGTCAGGAAAAAAGGGAAACTGGCAGAGGCCTGCTTCTGCTACACCGGGGACATTATGGATCCGGCACGGCAAAAATATTCTTTAAAATATTACACAGACCTTGCGAAAGAAATGGAAAAGGCGGGGGCTAATATTATAGCCATTAAGGATATGGCGGGACTTTTGAAACCGGAAGCCGCGTATGCTTTGATTTCCGCATTAAAAGATGCTGTCGATCTGCCTGTCCATCTCCACAGCCACGAAGGCGGCGGACTGACACTCTACAGCTATGCGAAAGCAGTTGAGGCGGGAGTTGATATCGTCGATGTGGCAACAGGGGCGCTCTCCAACGGTACGAGCCAGCCTTCTATGACGGCGATGTACTATGCGCTGCAAAATCATCCGCGGCAGCCGAAACTCGACATTGACGCTCTGGAAACAATTGACCGGTACTGGCAATCTGTCCGTCCCTACTATGCAGGGGTAGACAGCAAAATGGCAAGTCCGAATACAACGCTTTTCCAGCATGAAATGCCGGGAGGGCAGTTCTCCAATCTGCGCCAGCAGGCGACAGCGGTAGGATTGGGAGACCGGTGGCCTGAAGTTTGCCGCATGTATGCGAAAGTGAATATGATGTTCGGCGATATTATTAAAGTGACGCCGTCTTCTAAAGTGGTGGGCGACATGACGCTCTTTATGGTGCAGAATGGGCTGACGGAAGAAGATATTTATGAAAAAGGACATACTTTGGACTTCCCGCGATCCGTGGTAGATTTCTTTGACGGGAAATTGGGGATTCCCTATGGCGGATTCCCTGAAAAGCTGCAAAAAATTATTCTCCGCGGAGAAAAGCCGCATTTGGAATCCCGCCCGGCAGATGTGGATTTCGAAAAAGTCAAAGAAGAAATGAAAGAGAAAAACATGCCTTTGCGGGAAGAAGATGTTTCTTCGTATTGCATTTATCCGAAAGTATTTAGCGATTATGTCGACAGATACAAAAAGTTCGGGGATCTGTCCGTCCTTGATACGCCGACTTTCTTTTTCGGCATGAAGCCGGGGGAAGAAATCCGGGTCAATATAGAAGAAGGAAAAATGCTTCTGATCCGCCTTGACGGTGTAAGCAAAGCTGATGGAGAAGGAAACCGGAAAATCGGTTTCGAGCTGAACGGGATGCCCCGGGAAATCAAAGTGCATGATAAACATGTGGCGGATACGGTCGTGACTTCCAGAAAAGCAGATAAAGATATACCGGGAGAAATCGGAGCCACATTGTCAGGCGCTGTCGTGAAACTTCTCGTTGAAAAAGGAAGTCATGTGGGAAAAGGAGAACCCGTCATCGTTACGGAAGCGATGAAAATGGAAACGACGATTACCTCCCCTGTAGACGGAATCGTCAGTGAAATTCATGTAAAACCGGGAGCGCGGATAGAATCTGGCGATCTTCTTATGGTGATTGAATGACCGGAGTAAATAACGGATTTTAAATCCGTTGTTTAAATACAAGTGAGTCAGGGTAAAAACCCGGAAAAGGAGTAAGAAATGAAAAAATATGTTTGCAAGGCATGCGGATGGGTGTATGATGAAGCTTTGGGAGATCCGGACAACGGAATTGCACCGGGAACCAAGTGGGAAGATTTACCCGATGATTTCAAATGTCCCCTTTGCGGCGTGGACAAAGATGAATTTGAAGTTTACGAAGATTAAATAAAAAGAAAACGGTCCTGTCTGAATTGGCAGGATCGTTTTTTCGTGCTTTTTTTCACTGTAGAGATGCATTCTTTCGTGTAAAAAAGATTTCGGGAATCCCGGCGGTTTGGTTTGCAAAGAAAAGAATTAAATGATAGAATAAACCGAAAGCACATTTCAATAAATAATGCAAGAGGAAAATCAATAGATAGAAAAGTTCTATATCGAATAAAAATTATTTTATAAAAGGTAAAAACTGTTTGCGCATATAAAATAATTTTATTAAAAGGCTTAGAAGAATTTATTGAAATAAGTGTTCTTGTATATTATAATAATTTTTCATGAAAGTTTTATTTTACAGTTTTGAAAATGTATAGGAAAGCAAGGTTATCCGTTATCTGACCTTGCTTTGTTTTTCCTCGTTTCCAAGTCATGAATTTTATGTGTAGAAGGAAAGGGTGAGGCGTGGAATGCCCAACAGCAAAATGTTCAGACCCGTCCGTGTAGGTAAAAAGAAAAGATATACCTACGCCAGATCTCAGGAGGTTTTGGGGATGCCCCATCTCCTCGATTTACAGACCAAGTCTTATGAATGGTTCTGTGAGGAAGGGTTAAAAGATGTGTTTGCGGATATTTCTCCGATTGAAGACAGTGCCCATAAGTGGGCGCTTCATTTCGGGGAGTACTATTTCAAGAAAGAAAAGTACAGCATTGACGAATGTAAATCCCGAGATGCTACGTATTCTGCGCCGCTGCAGGTAAAGGTACAACTCGTCAATAAAGAAACGGGAGAGATTAAAGAACACGATCTCTTCATGGGCGATTTCCCGATTATGACGAATACGGGGACATTTATCATCAACGGTGCGGAACGTGTTATCGTATCCCAGCTCGTTCGTTCGCCCGGCGTTTACTACAAGAAAGAAATTGATACGTTCGGTAAAGAAATCTATTCCGCCCAGCTGATTCCGAATCGCGGGGCCTGGATTGAGTTGGAAACGGATGCGAACGGAGTCGTTTTTGTCCGTATTGACCGGAACAGAAAAATGCCGGTTACTTATCTGGTTCGTGCTTTGGGCTTTTCTTCCAATGAAGAAATCATGGAGCTTTTCAATAACGATATCCACATCGAAGAGACATTGAAGAAAGACCAGACGACAACGACGAAAGAAGCGCTTATTGAGATTTACAAAAAGCTGCGTCCCGGTGAACCGGCTACGGAAGAGAGCGGTATCACCCTGCTCCGTAATTTCTTTTACGATCCCCGCCGGTATGATCTGGCTAAAGTGGGGCGTTACAAGTTAAATAAGAAGCTTTCCTGGGAAAACCGTCTGAAAGGACACCGAACGGAAGGACCAGTTGTGGATACGGAAACCGGGGAAGTGATTATTCAGGGCAATGCGATTATTGACGACGAAGCGATAGAAATTCTTCGCAAGAGCGGAGTCTTCAGTCGCGGTGAAATGGTGGAAGTCATGACCCAGAAAGAAGACGGCACGCCTGTCAAAGTCATTTCTTCCAGCGGTATGCATGAAGATAACTTCCGCACTTTGGACAGAGCGGACATTATTGCAACGATTGACTATTTGCTGAATATGATTCAAGGGTACGGACGGCCGGATGATATTGACCATTTAGGAAATCGCCGTGTCCGTATGGTAGGAGAACTTTTGCAAAACCAGTTCCGTATCGGGCTGTCCCGTATGGAGCGCGTTGTCCGTGAAAGAATGACAACCCAGGATCAGGATAAAATGACAGCCCAGGCGTTGGTCAATATTCGTCCTGTCGTAGCAGCCATCAAAGAGTTCTTCGGAAGCTCCCAGCTTTCCCAGTTTATGGATCAGACGAATCCTCTGGCGGAACTGACTCATAAACGCCGTCTTTCCGCATTGGGACCGGGCGGTCTTTCCAGAGAACGTGCAGGCTTTGAAGTTCGTGACGTGCATTATTCCCATTATGGGCGTATGTGTCCGGTAGAAACACCGGAAGGTCCGAATATCGGTCTGATTTCTTCCCTTTCCAACTACGGAATTGTCAATAAATACGGTCTGATTGAAACGCCGTACCGTCTTGTTGACCCGAAAACACATCGTGTTACTGATAAATGCCGGTATGTAACAGCTGATATTGAAGAAGATAAAATCATAGCACAGGCGAGTGAAGTACTGACGAAAGACGGAAAGTTTGTAGACCGTTATGTGGCGTGCCGACATGGTGCGGACGTGTTGGAAGCCCTTCCTGAAGAAGTCGATTTGATGGACGTATCGCCGAAGCAGGTGGTTTCCATCGGTACATCTTTGATTCCGTTTTTGGAACATGATGATACGAACCGTGCTCTTATGGGAGCGAACATGCAGCGTCAGGCCGTTCCCCTTCTCCGGCCGGAAGCGCCGCTTGTAGGAACAGGCATGGAATGGGTGGCCGGGCAGGACTCCGGTGTCTGCGTTCTTGCCAAAAGGTTCGGCGTGGTTACTGAGGTCACGGGGCGGACGATTACCGTTAAGGCGGATAATGGCGAATATGACAGCTATGACCTGATTAAATTTATGCGTTCCAACCAGAGTACCTGTATCAATCAGCGTCCTATCGTTTACAAAGGAGACCGGGTAGAAGCGGGTCAGACTTTGGCGGACGGCATGGCGACCGATGGCGGTGAACTGGCTTTGGGACACAATGTCCTTGTGGCCTTTGTATCCTGGGAAGGATATAACCATGAAGATGCGGTTCTGATTTCCGAGCGTCTTTGCAGTGATGATTTATATACATCTATCCATATTGAGGAGTACGAATGTGACTCAAGAGATACGAAGCTGGGTGAAGAAGAAATTACCCGACAGCTTTCCTCTGTCGGTGAAGATGCATTAAAAGATCTTGATGAAAACGGGATTATCCGCATCGGTGCCGACGTGCGGCCGGGCGATATTCTTGTCGGCAAAGTGACGCCGAAAGGAGAAACGGAACTTACGCCGGAAGAAAGACTTCTCAGAGCCATTTTCGGGGATAAAGAAAGAGAAGTGAGAGATACATCTCTGCGTGTACCTCACGGTGAATTCGGAAAAGTTGTTGATGTCAAGGTGTTTACCCGTGAAAATGGCGATGAACTTGCACCGGGCGTTAATAAATTGGTTCGTGTCTATATTGCACAGAAACGTAAAATCCGTGAAGGCGATAAAATGGCGGGCCGTCACGGAAACAAGTGCGTATGCTCTCGCATTATGCCTGTTGAAGATATGCCGTTTACGCCTGACGGACGGCCTGTCGATTTGGTTTTGAATCCTCTCGGCGTTCCGTCCCGTATGAATATCGGGCAGATTCTTGAAATCCATTTATCCTGGGCGTGCCATATGCTTGGAGAAGAAATTAAAGCGGCACAAAAAGATCCGAAGCAGGCGAAGATTCTTGAAAAAAGACTCCGCAAAGCCGGATATGACTTTGATGCTTACGGGATGCCTGAACCTACCGATTCGGGGATTCATATAGCAACTCCCGTCTTTGACGGCTGCCGTGACGAGGATTTGGCAGCGACGCTGGCGGCAGCGGGACTTCCTGTCAATGCAAAGTCTGAATTGTATGACGGCCGTACCGGTGAAAAGTTGGACGGACAGGTGACTATCGGCTGGAAATATATGCTGAAACTCCATCACCTGGTAGACGATAAAATTCATGCCCGCTCCACAGGTCCTTATTCGCTCGTGACCCAGCAGCCGCTCGGCGGTAAAGCGCAGTTCGGCGGACAGCGTTTCGGGGAAATGGAAGTATGGGCGCTGGAAGCTTATGGAGCCGCCTATACACTCCAGGAAATTTTGACGGTAAAATCCGATGACGTCATCGGACGAGTGAAAGCTTACGAGAAGATTGTCAAAGGGGAAAATATCCCGAATCCGGGAGTGCCGGAATCTTTCAAGGTTCTTATGAAAGAACTCCAGTCTATCGGACTCGACGTCAGAATTTTAAATGAAAACGATGAAGAAGTTGTATTGAAAGAATTAGACGAATCCGATTTAGAGCAGGGATTCGGCGGCGGACGTTTCCGCAAAGAAGAAGTGAAAGAAGCCATGGAAGGCGATGATGCCGTATCCGCCTCCCGGGGAGCGATGGAATCCAACATTTCCGGAGAAGGAAAAGGAACACAGCTGAATGATGTAGCTTCTTTCAATGATACCCTTGAGGCGGAAGTGACCGCTGATGAACCTGAAGATTCTTCTTTTACTGAAACCGATATTGATATGGAAACGGGTCTTGCCGATGACCCTGAAGCCTGATTCCGGAAAGGAGCGCCAATAAATTGTTAGATGTAAACGAATTTGACTCTATGAAAATAGGTATCGCTTCTCCGGAAAAGATCAAAGAATGGTCACACGGAGAAGTTACAAAACCGGAAACAATTAATTACCGCACTTTGAAAGCGGAAGCGGACGGTCTTTTCTGTGAAAGAATTTTCGGACCGACAAAAGACTGGGAATGTAAATGCGGTAAATATAAAAAGATGCGTTATAAAGGCACAGTCTGTGATAAGTGCGGTGTTGAAGTAACGAGTGCCAAAGTCCGTCGTGAAAGAATGGGACACATTGAACTGGCATGCCCGGTTTCCCATATCTGGTATTTCAAAGGGACACCGAGCCGTATAGGGTTGATTCTCGATGTATCGCCCCGCCAGTTGGAAAGAGTCCTGTATTTCGCAGCCTATATCGTTATTGATAAAGGAGATACCAACCTCCAAGACAAGCAGGTGCTGAATGAACAGGAATACCAGCAGGCCGTTCAGGAATACGGCATCGGCTCTTTTAAAGCACAGATGGGGGCCGAAGCAATCCAAAAGCTTTTGCAGAATCTGGATCTTCTTGCTTTGGAAAAACAGCTGAAAGAAGATGTGGAAAGCAGCAGTAACCAGCGGAGGGTGCGGAGCATCCGTCGTCTGGAAGAAGTGGAAGCATTCCTGCATTCCGGAAATAAACCGGAGTGGATGATCCTTACTGTGCTTCCCGTGATTCCGCCGGATCTCCGTCCGATGGTACAACTTGACGGCGGGCGTTTTGCCACCAGCGATTTAAATGATTTGTACCGCCGTGTCATCAATAGAAACAATCGTCTGAAACGTTTAATGGGCATGGGAGCCCCGGAAATTATTGTCCGCAACGAAAAACGCATGCTCCAGGAAGCTGTTGACGCTCTCATTGATAACGGCCGCCGCGGCAGAGCTGTAAGCGGACCGGGAAACAGACCTCTCAAATCCCTTTCGGATATGCTCAAGGGTAAGCAGGGACGTTTCCGTCAGAATCTCCTCGGAAAACGTGTAGACTATTCGGGCCGTTCGGTTATCGTAGTAGGGCCGGAACTGAAAATGTACCAATGCGGACTGCCTAAAGAAATGGCTATCGAATTGTTCAAGCCGTTTATCATGCATGAGCTGATTAAGCGTGAAATGGCAAGCAATTTAAAAATTGCCCGCAAAAAAGTGGATAAATTGGCACCGGAAGTTTGGGATGTCCTGAGTGATGTGATCAAAGAACATCCGGTACTTCTTAACCGTGCGCCTACATTGCACCGTCTCGGTATTCAGGCGTTTGAACCGATCCTTTGGGAAGGCCGGGCGATTAAATTACATCCGCTCGTCTGCCCCGGTTATAATGCGGACTTTGACGGCGACCAGATGGCATGCCACCTGCCTCTTTCCGTGGAAGCACAGGCGGAAGCAAGAACCCTGATGCTGTCTATCAATAATATTTTATCGACAAAAGACGGAAAACCGGTAGCTATTCCCTCCCAGGATATGATCCTCGGCGCCTACTATCTGACGATTGTCAAAGAAGATAAAGAAGCGGAAGATGCATTGGATTCATCCAAGCTCCACGCATTTACCGGCTATGATGAAGTGATGATCGCCTATGCGCTGAAGCAGGTGGATATTCATGAATTTATCAAGGTGGAAGTGCCCGGACACGGTCTTGTCGTAACGACGCCGGGACGCCTGATTTTCAACTATGCGATTCCGGAAGAACTCCGCTTCTTCTACAAGCGTGATGACGGCACCACCGGTCTCGGAATCACAATCGGCAAAAAGCAGATGGGTAAACTTGTTAACGACTGCTTCAAAAAACTGGGATTCAAAGCGACAGGCGATCTCTTGGACGCCATTAAAGCGCTCGGATTCCACTATGCGCTGATTTCGGGTATTTCCATCGGCATATACGATGTGGCGGTACCGGAAAAGAAAGACCTTATTTTATCGGAAAGCGATAAACAGGTCGAAAAAGTGAAAAAATTCTATCGCCGCGGTCTGATGACGGACGAAGAACGATATAGAAAAGTTGTTAAAATTTGGGAAAAAGCGACCAATGATGTCGGAGAAGCCATGAAGGCTTCCATGACGAAGATGAACCCGTTGACCATGATGGCGCAGTCGGGAGCCCGCGGTAATGATAACCAGATCCGCCAGCTTGCAGGTATGCGCGGTCTGATTGCCGATACATCGGGCAAAACGGTGGAACTTCCTGTTAAAGCGAACTTCCGTGAAGGACTCACCGTGCTTGACTACTTTACATCTTCCCACGGTGCCCGCAAAGGTCTTGCCGATACGGCTCTCCGTACAGCCGACTCCGGCTATCTGACCCGCCGTCTTGTTGATGTATCGCAAGATGTCATTGTCCGCGAAGAAGATTGTGATGTGCAGGTTCTGAATTTTGACAGAGAACTGAATGTAATTTCTTCACGTCCCGCCATCCGCCATCTTTACCAGGAACAAAAGGGGAAACTCATCGGCTCCATTTTGGAAGAAGATGTATTGAACCGGAAAAGCGGAGATATTCTTCTTGTCAAAGGAAAAACGCTGGATGCGGCCGATATCGCATTGATGAATAAGAATCTTGTCGACTCGGTGACAATCACCGTTCCGGGAGTGGAAGAAAGTGCGGCGGAAACGATTACCTTTGATGTAACGTCCGCAGTCAATGAATATGATGCGGCCATGAAACATCATATGACCGAACATTTCTCGGGAGCTAAGCTGGAAGAGGCGGCGCTGAACCGCAAAGGAGAAGAAATCCTCCCGCAGGGCACATGTATTGACGAAAAAACGGCGGATCAGATTTTGGAAGCCGATGTTCCTTTGATCCGTGTTCGTATGGATCGCGTAAAAGGAATTGAAGTTCGTAAGATCACGGAAATGGGAAGGCTCATTGAATCTTTGGCGGACCGGATTGCCGGCCGCTGTCCTGTAGAAGATGTGCTGCACCCTGAAACCGGAGAACTCATTGCGAAAAAGAATGAAGAAATTACGGACGACCAGGCGGCGGAAATTGAAAAACACTATGATTCTCTCCACGTCCGTTCCACATTGACCTGCTCTTCGGAACACGGCGTCTGCGCTAAATGCTACGGCCGCAATCTGGCAACGGGCCGTCATGTGGAAATCGGGGAATCCGTCGGCATTATTGCCGCCCAGTCGATCGGTGAACCGGGTACGCAGCTGACAATGCGTACATTCCATACCGGCGGCGTTGCATCGGCAGAAGATATTACACAAGGTCTGCCCCGTGTCGAAGAATTGTTTGAAGCCCGCAAACCGAAAGGCAATGCGATTATTTCCAATATCGCCGGTACAGTTGCGATAGAAGATTCACCGGAAAATGCAAATATCAAGATCATTACCGTGACGAATGAAGAAACCTCGGATACCTATAAAATTCCTTTCGGAAAGAGAATTTCCGTAGAAGAGGGAGAAGTGATCGAAGCGGGGACCCGCCTGATTGAAGGGAACATCAATCCTCACGATATACTCCGCGTCCTCGGTGTCAAAGCGACGCAGAACTACATTGTAAAAGAAGTTCAAAAAGTATATCGCTCCCAAGGCGTTGAAATCAATGATAAGCATATTGAAATTATCGTCCATCAGATGCTCCGGAAGATTAAAATTATCAATCCCGGTGATTCCGGATGGCTGCCGGGAGAAACAGTTGATGTGGTTTCTTACCGTGCGGAGAACCGCCGTCTGGAAGATGAAGGAAAAGAAACGGCGGTCGGCGAAAACTTACTCCTCGGTACGACCAAAGCGGCTCTTGCGACCGATTCCTTCCTGTCCGCAGCTTCTTTCCAGGAAACAACGAGAGTTCTTACGGAAGCGGCGATTAAAGGAAAAGAAGATCCGCTTCTCGGCTTGAAAGAAAATGTCATTATCGGCAAACTCATTCCTGCCGGAACGGGCATGGCTCGTTACCGCAAACTCTCCGTCGTTCATAAAGGAGAACCCGTTTCTTCTCCTGTGGAACAGGATTTGGGTGATGCATTGCCGTAAAGACAAATGAGTTAAAATGCTTTTAAGATTAAATCCCCTCTACCGTGAAAATCCGGTGAAGGGGATTTTTCTATGGAATTATTTTATTTGTAACATGAAACTATTAAAGGAAAATAGCAGCACCGTTTGATATCATTTTGTTTATGTGATAGCATAATGATAATTAATGGTAAATGTGTTATTACAAATTAAAGGAGATAGGAAAACGATTTGCACAAAAATAAATTCTTATTTCATTTTCTTGTAATGACGCATTTTTTGTTTGGGAAGGAGTTTTCTATGAATCGTGTCATCAGAATCGGCATTCTTGCGGCATTAAGCGCCTGCTCGCTGGTAAATATAGGGGGGGCGGAAACCTACGAGCTTGATCCTGTATTTGTTACGGCGCAGCGTGTTGAAAACCGTGATTTGGATACGCCGGCGACGGTGGAAGTTGTGGAAAGAAAAGACATCGAAGCGAGCGGGGCAGGCAGCGCATTTGAAGCTCTCCGCACTTCCTTGGGAACTTTTGCCAGTACGCAGCTGCCGAACGGCGTGGGCATGGGTTCCATGACGAGTAAAATCAATATCCGCGGTGTAGATAAGGGGACGCTGGTTCTGGTGGACGGTGTGCCGATGAATCAGGACGGGAAATATAATTTGGAAGACATCGGTGCCGATGCCATTGAGCGCGTTGAAATCGTCCGCGGCGGCGGTTCCGTACTGTACGGCTCTGAAGCTACCGGCGGCGTCATCAATATCATCACCCGTTCCCGGATACAAAACAGTGTCAAAGTATCTGCCGGCAATTATGACAAGCAGAGATATAATGTGAATATCGGGGCGGATGCATTCAACGCCTCTCTTTACTATGAACACAGAGGTCCTATTGACCGTATCACGACGACCACGACTAAGAATAAAGCGATGGGTGGAAAATTTACAGACCGCTATTATGACTATAAAAAAGGAAACGATTGGGGCATTTTCTGGAACTATGCCATCAATGACAATTTGAAGTTCAGCCATAACTATGTCAATACTAAAAATACGGCTTCCCAGATGGATTCCGATTATAAAAACAGCCCGTATCAGACAAAGAAATATGAAGATGATAACAATACCTTCCTTTTGAATTATGACGATAAGAACGGCCTGACCGCTTTCGCCTCTTACGGCACGCAGGAGAGAAATCACAATCAAATCAGCTATGACAAGAAAACGGGGGCTGTTAAAGAAGATATCGAGTACAGCTGGAGAAAAGGGCACAATACAAATCTGAATGTCCAGAAAGTATTTGAAACGAACGGAAAAGATACGTTTTTAATCGGCGCTTCGTTCCAAAGAGAAGATTTGGACGTGAGAAGCGCGGGAACAAAGAAAATGGGAAATAAACCGGCACAACCGGCGAAGACGGGCAATTATAACCGTGACATTTATTCTGTTTACGGATCTTATAAATGGAATATGACGGAACAGGACCAGATCATTTTCAATGCCCGCCAGACATTCGTACGGAATGCGGACGGCATTACGACAGAAATAAAAACCGGTGAAACCGGCCACACCGTCCAAAAAGATCAAAGTAAATTCACCCCGGAAATACAGTATATCCGGAAATTGGATAACCACTCCTCTTTCTATGCCAAAGCGGGCAAATCGTTCCGTCTGCCGGAATTGACCAAAATATTCGGCGCTTCCGCCATGCTTTCCAATGTCAATTTACAGCCGGAACACGGAAAACATTATGAAATCGGTTACAAATTGAATCAAGGCGATATTTCATGGCGCGTATCCCTTTTCCATTATGACATCAAAGACGCGATCAAGAGTTTCAGCGGTTCTCCTCTCACGGGCGATTTGGAATACAGCAATGCGGACAGTAAGAATACGGGCATTGAAGTGTCCGCTGATGTCCGGCATAGCGAATATCTGGATTACACCGTGGGTATTGCTTACGGAAACCCGAAAGAAAAGAGTTTGGACAGCAAAGGCCATGTGGGAGACTGGATTCATACCAATAACAGATGGCAGATTACATCTTCCGTCCGTTATCACAAAGACAAATGGGCAGGCGTGCTTTCTGCCAACTACCTCGGATACCGCTATAATGCCGCCGATGACGGACGGACCAAAGTAAAACCCGCGCTCTTCACCGATTTGGATATTTCTTACAAACCGGGCGAAGCGCATAAAGTATTCTTCCATATCAATAATTTACTTGACAGAGAAGACTACACAACCGTCACCGCACCGAATCCCGAAAAATTCGGCTATATCTCGCAAGGCAGAAATTTCATGCTCGGCTATGAATATAAATTCTGATTGAGCGGTAAAAACGGAAATAGAAATAAAAAAGAAATCCCTTTCAACGGACAGAATCCGGCGAAAGGGATTTTTGTGTGGAACTTGAGAAAATCAATTAATTTTTTTACAATAAAGGAAATACGATGCAAGGGAGAAAATCATGCGGTATATATGGATGGGACTTATTGGTTGGCTTTTGGCGGGGATGATGACGGTTTCTGCGGAGTCTGCTGCTGTGGAAGGATTGGGGAAATTTCCTTTCGGTTCTCGTGTGGAAGTGACGGCAGGCCCTGAATCGTCAGTGGAAAATTTTTTCTGCGGGAAAGATAGGGCAAGCCGTCAGGCGATGGTAAAGATTATTTGCAAATCGGCTGTGCCGCCGGGCGTTCATCTGTATACGGAAGAAGGAACATTTCCCTATGATTCGCTCCGCATGTACCAGCTCCGTACGGCAGATATGCAGGGCGAATATGCGGCTTTTCTTTTTGTACTGTCCGGTAAAGAACGGGAACTGTTTCCGCATCGGAACAAGAAAGTAATTTCCTTCTGGAATCAGGCATTTCATGAGGACGGAAAAAAGCCGGAATTTCTTTTCGGAATACCCCAAATCAGTCTTGCCGAGTATCAGGCGGAATGGGAACAATTTTTGCAAAAAGAAAAGATAAGGGATATAAAAGTGAAGATTTCCGATATATCTCCGTGGCACCGCTATAAAAATAAAGACGGTTCTTACCGGTGGAGTCAGGAATGCCGGCTTTTGATTTCCCGAAACGGACAAGGGGCAGTTCCTCTCTGGATAGACAGTCATTTTTATAAGGCCGGTCACGTTTATTACCTCATCACTGCAGTGGGAAGTCATATGGCGGGAAATAAGCTTGGCGGCTATGTTCTTTATGGAGCAGACGGGTTGGAAAGGGAAATGACATGATGTGGAAAAAAACAGCCGCTTGTGCTATTTTGTCGGCGCTGGTGTGGATCGGAACGGCTAATGCGTATGATGTGAAGAACGTGGCGGATGAACAATGGCCGTCCATGTTTACTTATACGGAGATAGGGGAAGAACATATGCTTCTTCTTCCGGAGGGAAATCTGTCGTATCGTTTGGGTCAGGTTTTATTGCAGCCTCCTGAAACGAAAAATGTGATGGCCGGGTATATAGTGACAGCGGAATTTCCTCCCCGTGAGGGAGAGAAAGCGGCTCCTTATTTCAAAGAGTATCTTACGGTTCATGAATGGCGGGGGCTTGTCAAAATCAATCGTCTTTTGATGAATAGCGGTTCTCCGCTCCGCATCCAAATAGAAGAGCTTATCCGGAGCGGGCATGTGCCGCTTCCTGAAGAGCTGCGTTCTTCTGCAAACATTTCTCTTGAGGAAATAGAACCGTATCACCGGTTGTCTTTTACGGAATCTTATTTATATGTCGCGGCGGGCCGGATTGTTTTTGATATGGCGGGGATGAAATTTCCTTTTTACGGACGGGTGTATTTCTTCCGCCATGATGATCATATGGACATGATGTTGCTTTTGACGCCTGATGAAGCGAAAGAGCCGTTGATTTATGTAACGGATGTTCTTGCTAAAACGGTGGCAAAGGAAATATATATGAACCGTGAGGGAGCGGAAGATTTGTCAGTGACGCTTGCCAAGTACCAAGAAAAATACCCGCCGCCTTATGAAAAAGAGCGGCAGATACGCTGAAATATATTAAAATAAAAAATCCGACATGAAACATAGAAGCATTCGTGCCGGATTTTTTATTTGGTAAGGTTATACTTTCATTTCTTCATGAGGATGAGATACGGTGTGATAGCCTTCATAAGCAAGGACAAGGGCGAGTATCACGAGGAGAGAACCGATAATCACCTGCGCATAAGGTCCCCAGCCGGCCGCGCCGCCGCTGATAATGTGGAATTGGTTCATAACGATGATGACGAGAGAAGAAATCGTGACGATGAGCATGAACGTCATGGGGAATAAGAACATCTTATTATTTTTTCCCGCATTTCCAAGCCAGGCGGCTACCGCCAAAAGACCGATAGCGGCGAGAAGCTGGTTAGCGGCACCGAATAATCCCCAGATTTTTGCAAAACCGCCCATGCCGAGAGCAATACCTAAAACAACGGTCAGAATCGTGGCAAAGTAGGGATTGACCATCAGTTTACGGAAACCGTTTTTTACATCTTTCGGATTTTCGCCCGGTTCGAGCCAAAATTCCTGGAACATAAAGCGGGCAAGACGTGTTGCCGTATCAAGGGAAGTCAGGCAGAAGGCGGAGTAAGTGAGTACCAGAAGGGTGTACATGATATTTTCCATGCCTTCCAGTCCGGGAATGGCACCGATCATGGCAGCGATACCGCCGGCAAATATATCGGTAGCTCCTTTGGTATGACCGGTTACACGGGCATAGCCGATGGCACAGAGAGTAATGATAGCCAGTACACATTCCAGAAGCATGCCGCCGTAAGCAATCGGTTTGGCATCGGATTCTTTATCCAGCTGTTTCGACGTAGTGCCGGAAGAAACGAGGGAATGGAATCCGGAAATAGCACCGCAGGCTACGGTGGTAAATAAAATCGGGAATAAGAACTGTGTACCGTTTGCATTATTGACGGTGAATCCTGCAAAGGCGGGGAATACGCTTTCATCAATTGTCGGATGTGCTCCGATAATACCGATAAATGCGACAATCAGCATCGCATAGAGCAGGAAAGAGCTCAGATAGTCACGGGGCTGGAGGAGAATCCAGACCGGTGTGACGGAAGCGATGGTGATGTAAATGCCGACAAGAAACATCCAAGTCGTGGTAGAAAAGTAGAACGGATGGTAATTCATGCCGATCGCCATGCAGGCGGCGATGGCAAGTACGCCTAAAACGGAAGAAATCACCATCGGCGTATGACGGCGGTAGACAGCAAAGCCGAAAACGATAGCCAAGAGAATGAACATGATGGAAACCATGGCGACCGACGCATTGGTGGTACTGGCGGCTACATCAAGAACACCGTCTTTATAAGTGGCGCCGAAAGTGGAAGCGACGATAGCGGCAAAAGCGGCTACCACTAAAATCAATGTCAGATAAGAGAAAATAATAAATAATTGCTTGGCTCTTTTTGACATATTGAGCGAAATGATTTCACCGATTGATTTTCCGCGGTGGCGGACGGAAGCGAAAAGCGCACCGAAATCATGGACGCCGCCGAAGAAAATACCTCCGATTAAAACCCAGAGAGTGACGGGAAGCCAGCCGAACATGGCTGCCCCGATAGGGCCTGTGATCGGACCGGCACCGGCGATGGAAGAAAAGTGATGCCCCATGAGAACCGGTGCTTTGGCAGGAACATAATCGACACCGTCCTGCATAGTATGCGCCGGCGTTTCTTTATTTCCTTCGCCCACGCCCCATTGCCGTGCGAGCCAGCCTCCGTAAAAAATGTATCCGCAAAGTAATATGACACTGCAGACACCCATAAGTACCAACGTGTTCATGTTAAGCCCCTTTCTCTGTAACTTCCTTTAATACATTTTTTAAATTCTTTTCCATGCACCGTCCTGCGGAATTAAAATAAAAAGCATTGTCCCTGATATGCAAACAGGCGGTATGTAACTCCATCCAACCATGGAAAGAGAATTTAAAGCTTTTGTAGACACGGCATTTTTCCAGTTTCTTTCTTGCCGACTCGGTAACGGAATTGCAAATAAAAACGGGAGAAATATAGGTATACATATGCCTCGGCCCGATATGTGCCATTTTTAATCCTTCTTCATGGGCATAGTTTTTACATTTTTCAAAAAGTTCATCGTTGAGATGATCCACCTTGAAAAGAAAAATAAATTCCTCCTGATTGGCTGACCAGATTTCATTCGATTTAAAAAACAAATGCTGTCCCGTCCGTTCATAATATTCACAAACCGCAGACAAGGACGCGCCGTCATGTTCAGGGAAAGGAGAAATTTTTTTAGCTTCCTGAAGAGCATTCTCATCATCAGGAACAGGACTTTCGATACCGTCAAAGCGGGTGATATTATAAAATCGCTGGTAGCTTCGCAGTAGCTGATTGACTGCATGTTCTCCCGTGTAATTCATAGAATCTCGCTTTTCAAAAAAATGATAATTGCAATAAACACATCATTGGATTACTTTAATAGATAAATTTTATTAAACCTATCATAATACGTTGTAAAAAATATTTCAAGTACCATATAATCCAAAAATTTTATAATTAACATACATCGCAATTTATATAGTATATACAAATTTAAAATAAAAATAAAAATCAGGGAGACATAAAATTCGTTTCTTTTTATAAAAAAGCGGGGCGGCCGTTTTTGGGAAGATAAAACCGCTTTGAGGAAACAGGCGCGTTGACTTTGGATTTTAAAAATGAATATTTATTTTGCGGCAGCTATTTCAATTTTATGTGGTAATATAGACATATATGATATTTCATTACACACAGGAAGAATCCGAAAGGAAGGGTGTTTGTTTTGTCAGACATAAGACGGCTTTATGTAAGAAAAAAGAAAGGCTTTCGTCAGGGAGAAGAAAGTCTCGCGGCGTCGCTTAAGGAAATTTTGGGAGACCGCATCAGGGAAGCGGCCATTTATCATCGCTATGATGTAGACGGTTTGAATGACGATGATTATGAGAAAGCGGTGGCAGCCGTTTTTTCGGAACCGCCGGTAGATACGGTGCAGGAAGAATTGCCGCAGGGAGATATGGTTATGGCGGTGGAATTTTTACCCGGCCAGTATGACCAGCGGGCGGATTCGGCGGAACAATGTCTGGCTGTCGTGACGGGACAGGACGGTGCGAAAGTCCGCTGTGCTTTGGTGTATGCATTCCAAGGAGAATTCATAGACGGGGATAAGGAAAAGATTTTAAAATTTCTTGTGAATCCCGTAGAGTCAAGAGAAGCCGCTTTGGAAGAAGCGGAAACATTGGAACTTCCTGTAGAAGAACCGAAGCCGGTTCCCGTGGTAGAGGGATTACGGGAACTTGATGAAAAAGGAAGGGACCGCCTTATCCGTGAAATGGGACTTGCCATGAGCCGTGATGATTTGGCAATGATTTGTGATTATTTCAATAAGGAAGAAAAGCGGGATCCGACAGTGACGGAAATACGGGTACTTGATACCTATTGGTCCGATCACTGCAGGCACACGACTTTTTCTACCAGACTTGAGGATATCAGTGTAGAAGAAGGAATATATACAAAACCTGTAAAAAAAGCTCTCTTCCAGTATCGGGAAGCAAGGGGTCAGGTATACGGAAAACATACGGAAAGACCGGTCACCCTGATGGATATGGCAACGGTGGCAGTGAAAGAACTCCGTAAAGCAGGAAAGCTTGAAAACCTGGATTCTTCAGAAGAAATCAATGCCTGCACAATCAAAGTGAAAATTGATACGGACCAAGGCGAAGAGGACTGGCTCCTTCTCTTTAAGAATGAAACACATAACCATCCGACGGAAATCGAACCTTTCGGCGGTGCGGCTACCTGTCTCGGCGGCTGCATCAGAGATCCGCTTTCCGGAAGAGCGTATGTCTATCAGGCGATGCGTGTTACCGGCGCGGCAGACCCGCGGGCTCCTCTTTCGGAAACTTTGCCGGGAAAATTGCCGCAAAAGAAGATTGTCACAGAAGCGGCCAAAGGTTACAGCTCTTACGGAAACCAAATCGGTCTTGCTACGGGTGAGGTCAAGGAATATTATCATCCCGGATTTTTGGCAAAGCGTATGGAAATCGGAGCTGTCGTAGCTGCCGCACCTGAAAGCCACGTCATCCGGGAAAGACCTTCTGCAGGAGATGTAGTGATTCTCGTAGGAGGAAGAACGGGCCGTGACGGTATGGGCGGTGCTACAGGTTCATCCAAAGAATTAAATACCGAATCTATCGAAACCTGCGGAGCGGAAGTCCAAAAAGGAAATCCTTTAACGGAACGGAAAATACAGTGCCTTTTCCGCAGAGGAGAAGTGACACGGCTCATTAAAAGGTGTAATGATTTCGGCGCCGGCGGTGTATCCGTTGCTGTCGGAGAATTGACTGACGGGCTTTCCATCGATTTGGACAAGGTGCCGAAGAAATACGAAGGACTTAACGGTACGGAACTTGCCATTTCCGAATCCCAGGAAAGAATGGCGGTAGTTGTCAGAAGTGAAGACGCGGACCGTTTTATTTCCTATGCCGCCGAAGAAAATTTGGAAGCGACACCGATTGCCCGTGTCAATGACAGCGGCCGTCTTGTCATGACCTGGCGGGGAAAAACCATTGTCGATATTTCAAGAGAATTCCTTGATACCAACGGGGCGGAGCAGGTCAAAAAAGCATATGTGAAAAAACCTGACGAAAAAGGATATTTCCAATCCCCGGAAATTAAAGATATAAAATCGGCGTGGATATCCGCCATGAGTGATATCCGTCATGCATCGCAGCAGGGACTTTCCGAACGGTTTGACTCCACCATCGGTGCAGGAACGGTACTTATGCCTTTCGGCGGAAAATACCAGCGGACACCTTCTGACGGTATGGTGGCAAAATTTCCCGTAAGAAAAGGGGAAACCGACAGTGCCAGTTTCATGGCTCACGGTTTTGATCCCGATATTGCGACATGGAGTCCTTTCCACGGCGCCGTTTATGCCATACTTCTTTCTCTGACCCGTCTTGTTGCCATGGGCGCAGACTGGAGAAAGTCATATCTCACGTTGCAGGAATATTTTGAAAAGCTGACGGAAAAAGACAGCTGGGGGAAACCTGTTTCTGCCGTTCTCGGTGCTTATTATATGCAGAAGGTTCTCGGAATCGGTGCCATCGGCGGAAAAGACTCGATGAGCGGAACTTTTAATGATCTCCATGTTCCGCCGTCGCTGATTTCTTTTGCCGTTGCTCCCGGCAAAGCATCGGAAGCGGTGAGCCAGGAACTGAAAAAAGAAGGAAATACTCTTGTTTTATTTGCAATGCCTAAAGATAAAGAGGGAATGCCGGATTTGGAAGTATTCAAAAAGCACGGCGATTTCTTGTATGAAGAAGTAAAAAAAGGTCATATTGCTGCCATGAAAGCGGTGGAACATGGCGGTATTGCCGTCACCGCGGCCAAAATGGCATTCGGTAATAAATTGGGTATTCAATTTGGTGAGCAGCTGCCTGTCCATGCATTTTTCAAAAATTTCTACGGCTCCGTTCTTGTAGAAACGACTCCGGAACTGGCAGAGTTGTACAGCCGTGAAGAACACACGAAAATTTTAGGAACTGTCGGCGGATCTTCCATGAAACTGGGCGGAACGGAAATCACTCTGTCCGAACTGATTCATGCCTATGAAAAACCGCTTGGCGGCATTTTCCCGCGGAGAGCGGCTACTCTTCCGGGAGAAATCCCCGCACCGGTCATAAAAACAAATCCTGCACGAGTCAATGTAAAAACAAAAGTGACTTTACCGAAAGTCTTTATTCCCGCCATGCCCGGGACAAACTGTGAAGTTGACAGTGCCAGAGCCTTTGAACGGGCAGGAGCGGAAACGGATATTTTCATTTTACGGAACAGAGATGCCGGAGAATTAAAAGAATCGGTGGAAGAAATGAGCCGCCGTATTGCTTCGGCACAAATGGTCATGTTCCCCGGCGGTTTCTCGGCAGGGGACGAACCTGACGGAAGCGGTAAATTTATCGCCGCTCTTTTCCGCAATGAAAAACTGATGAACGCCATGGAAAAACTTCTTCATGAAAGAGACGGACTGGCTCTCGGTATTTGCAACGGATTCCAGGCATTAATCAAACTCGGACTGGTTCCGTACGGGAAATTCAAACCCTTGACGGAAAAAGCACCGACCTTGACATTCAATACCATCGGACGCCATATTTCCCGCTATGTATCGACGAAAGTGATTTCTGCAAAATCTCCGTGGCTTTCACTTTGCAGCACCGATGAAATATACAGCATTCCCGTCAGTCACGGCGAAGGACGGTTTATCGCTTCAGAAGAACAGATCCGGGAATGGCTGCAAAACGGACAGGTGGCAACGATGTATACCGACGAAAAAGGAAATCCCACTTACGACAGCCGGTATAATCCGAACGGTTCTTTCTTCTCCGTGGAAGGAATCACCAGTCCCGACGGCCGGGTCCTCGGGAAAATGGGACATACGGAAAGAAACGGAAACAATATCGGAAAAAATATTTACGGAAATAAACACCAGCCTCTCTTTGAAAGCGGCGTTGCTTATTTCAAAGGTTAAACGAATTCAAAAGCATCTCCTCAGGGAGGTGCTTTTTTTATGGAGAACTTAAAAAAGTATAAAATGGAAATCGTTTGCTCCGGCTTGCCGTCATTTTATTTCTGCCTGAATATTGGTATAATAAATGAAAACGGATGCAGGAGGAGTTATATGGGATATGAACACAAAAAGGAAGGAGCACTTTCACTTCTTCCTTTTCTTATTTTTATCATTATTTACTTAGGCGCAGGCATTTATTTCCAAATGCGGGGCGTGGAAATGGCATTTTACCAATTTCCTTCCGTGACGGCCATGTTTATTGCCGTGCTTTCCGCTTTCTGGATCGGTGATGAGTCGCTTCAGGTCAAATTCGGTGTTTTTGCCCGCGGCGCAGGCAATGAAAATGTCATGACCATGCTCATGATTTATATCCTGGCCGGTGCTTTTTCCGCTGTGGCGGCGGCTATGGGCGGAAGAGATGCGACTGTCAATTTGGGAATCTCCATGATTCCTCCCGAATACCTGACGGCCGGGATATTTATTATTTCCGCTTTCATGGGAACTGCGACAGGCACATCGATGGGAACGGTGGCGGCGATTGTACCGATTGCTGCGGGTGTTGCGGCAAAAAGCGGAATTTATGAACCGCTCATGATTGGTGCTTGTGTGGGCGGTGCCATGTTCGGTGATAATCTGTCTATGATTTCCGATACGACCATTGCGGCAACGAGAACACAGGGGTGCGATTTGAAAGATAAATTCAAGCTGAATTTTATGATTGCCCTTCCTGCCGCCGTTTGTACGATTATTTTGCTGCTCGTTATAGGAAAGCCGGAAGCAGTGACGGAAATAGGTGTGCTTGATTACGAGATGGTTAAAGTATTTCCTTATATCGCCGTTCTCGGACTGGCACTTCTGGGAGCGAATGTATTCCTCGTTCTTACTATCGGTATTTTTCTTGCCGGTATCATCGGCATGACCTGCGGAAATCTGACAGTCATTACTTTTGCCCAAAATATATGGAACGGATTCACCGGTATGAGCGAAGCTTTTTTCCTCGCTCTTTTCTGCGGCGGCATTTCGGAAATGATTGCCTATTACGGCGGTATCGAATGGCTGATCGGCAAATTGCGGAAAATGATGAAAGGAAATAAATCGGCCCAGCTCGGGATAGCGACTCTCGTATCGCTTACCGATTGCGCGACGGCCAATAATACAGTGGCTATCATTATTACGGGAAGTATGGCAAAAGATATCAGCAAAGAATACAATATCGATCCGCGGAGAACCGCTTCACTTTTGGATATTTTCTCCTGCGTATTCCAGGGCATGATTCCCTACGGAGCACAACTGCTGACCGCCTCCGCACTGGCAACACAAAACGGCGCCGTGATGAATGCCATGGAAATCATCCCCCATACATGGTATTGCTGGTTTTTGGCAGCGTTCGGTATTTTATCGATTTACATTCCCTTTGCGGAAATGTTTATGAAAAAAGAAAAATAATCAGGCACAAAAAAAGCTTGTTCCGCATCCTCATTACTGATACACGGGACAGGCTTTTTATTCTGTCACAAGCTCATAAATCACTTTGATAAAGAAAATGGTAAGAACCAGAACGATGACGGGCCGTACATTCTGGGCACCGCCTTTTTCAAAATAGCGGGCTCCGAAATAATTGCCTGCCATATTAAAAAGTCCGGCTGCCAGACCTAAAGAGATAATGACCACATCATTGAATAAAAATACGGAAAGTGCCGCCAGATTTGTGGCACTGTTGATGACTTTTGTGATGCCGTTGGCAGGGAGGAGCTTTACGTGGGCTACACCGATAAGAAGCAGAATCAGAAATGTTCCCGTGCCCGGTCCGTAAAATCCGTCGTACATGCCGATGAAAAAAGCCATTGCACAGCTGAGAAAAACCGTTTTCTTAAGAGGAAACGGTTCTTTTTCCGTCATTGCTTGACCGCGGGTGACATAAAAGGCGGTTACGGGAAGAATGACGAGCATAGCGAGAAGAAAGCTGTGAGAGTCGAGAAATAAAGCAATATGTGCCCCCAAAGACGATCCGGCAAAAGCAAAAAGGATAGCCGGAAGAGCAATTTTCCAGGGAATGAGTCCGTCTTTTGCAAATTTCCCCGTAGTGAGCAGAGTGCCCATGCAGGAGCTGAGTTTGTTCGTGGCAATGGCATGATGGACCGGAAGTCCGGCAATGATATAAGCGGGAAGGGAAATGAGTCCGCCGCCGCCTGCTACCGCATCAACGAAACCTGCCAAAAAAACAAGGGGGCAAGTAATAAGATAGGTAAGAAAATCCATAATCATCCTGTCATGGTTAATATAATAGGGAAAAGCATTTATTTATTTTATCATAAGTCGGAGAAACTGCGGATGAAGAATTTTGATGACATCTATTTTCCTGCAGAAAATGATTTTCTGTTTTCACTATGAAAGGGGCAGGTGATGAGGTGATCATCGATCAAACCTGCCGCTTGGAGAAAAGAATAGATGATGACGGGGCCTGTAAATGTACAGCCCCGTTTTTTTAAATCACGGCTGACTTTGCGGGATAGGTCCGATTCGCAGGGGACGTCTTCCGGCCGCTTCCAACGGTTGATGACCGGCCGGTTCTTTGTAAAGTTCCAAAGATAGGCGGAAAAACTGCCGTATTCTTTCTGTATGGCAAGGACGGCGGCCGCATTTTTTCTGACGGACTCTATTTTTCTGCGGTTTCGTATCAGGCCGGGATTTTTAAGGTCGTCTTCTATCTGTTCGTCTGTCATAGCGGCGCATTTTTTGATATCAAAATGAAAAAATGCATCCCGGTAAGCGTTTCGTTTTTTCAGTACCGTTGCCCAGGATAATCCGGCTTGCGCACCTTCCAGAACGAGCATTTCAAAAAGATAAGAATCGTCATCGTGGGGAAGGCACCATTCCGTATCGTGGTAAATTTTGGAAAAATCATCGTGTAAAGACCAGGGACAGTATGCCATCAGAAGCTCCTTTTTTACATCAAAAATAAATTCGTTTTTATTTTATATTGTATCTGACGATTGTCAAAAATAAAAACAGATAAAATAAAAAAGCGGAAGGAAATAAAAATTCAGATATTTCCTCCCGTTCTTTTATAAAGGTTTTATGATGGTGCCGCCGCCGATCAGACGGTTCTCGTCATAGAAAACGACAGACTGTCCGCTTGTAACGGCTCTTTGGGGTTCATCAAATTGGACGGTCGCCCTGCCGTAATCATCCAAAGTGACAGTACAGTCATGGACACGAATGCCGTAGCGGATTTTTGCGCTGCAGCGGAATTGTCCGGACGGAGGCTCGCCGTCCGTGAAATCAAGGTCCCCGGCAAGAAGTCTTGTACGGAAAAGATCGTCGTTGGATCCGACAACGACTTCATTTTTCCGAGCGTTAAGAGAAATGACATAGAGCGGATGTTTAGCGGCAATGCCCAGTCCTTTACGCTGTCCGATGGTATAAAAAGGAAGTCCTTTGTGGTGCCCCAGTATTTTTCCCGTTTTTGTTACGATATTTCCCGGGCGGAAAGCATCCGGCGCATGAAGCCGCAAATAGTCGGCATAAGATTTTTCTTCCGTCAAAAAGCAAATATCCTGCGATTCCGCTTTATTATAGGTGGGCAGTCCTTTTTCTTCCGAAAGGCGGCGCGTGTCTTTTTTGAAAATGCGGCCCAGCGGGAAAATGATATGAGCCAGTTTTTCCTGTGTCAGGTGATACATCATGTAGGACTGGTCTTTTTGTAAATCCGCTCCTTTTTCCACTTGATATTTGTTTCGCTTGCGGTTATAGGTGATACGGGCATAATGGCCGGTGGCAAAATAAGGGGCGTTGAAATGTTCACGGGCGGCATCATAAAAAAGCCCGAATTTAATTTTAAAATCACAGACCATGCAGGGATTCGGGGTGATTCCGTTTTTATAGGAACGGATAAAATAGGACATGACTTCTTTTTGATACATATTCCGCATATCAATCACTTGGTGGGGAATCCCGAGAAAGTCCGCCATACGGACGGCGTCGCTCATATCCTGTCCGTCGAAAATATACATGGTCGCTCCGTGCACATCGTAGCCTGCCTCCTGCAAAAGGCGGGCCGTCAACGTGCTGTCGACACCGCCGGACATGGCAACAACCACTTTTTTCTTTTCTTCCATAAAATATCCTTTCATAAAACCATCCTACAGGGATATAATTTTCCCGATTCCAAAGCGGAGTGAAAGTCCGAAGGAATGTACTCATTATAGCAGATGAATCTATCTTTTTCGAACTAAAACCCTCTGCCGGAAAGTCAATGCTCATGGCAGAGGGTTTTGTGAATCATCCGTGCTATTCCGAAACGGAAAAGCGGTTATTTTATTTTCCCTGGAAACGGGGTTTTCTTTTTTCGAGGAAAGTGGTGATTCCTTCTTTGAAGTCCTCACTTCCGGAGCATTGTCCCAAATAAACGGCTTCCGTTTCCATAAATTTTTCAAAATCTTTATACATGCTTTCAAACATCAGCTTTTTCATATTGGCATAAGCAAGCGCAGGGCCTTTGGTGAGTTTTTTGGCAAACGCCATTGTTACGGGAAGCAGGTTTTCTTTTGTGGTGACCTCTTTGACAAGTCCGGCATAGAAGGCTTCTTCCGCGCTCACAGGACGGCCTGTGACGAACATATCGAAAGCGCGGTGGGTGCCTATCATGCGGGGCAGGAAGTAAGTGCCGCCCGTATCGGGACAAAGGCCGATTCCCACAAAAGCTTGGAGAAATTTGGCATTGTCGGCGGCAAAAATGAAATCACACCCGAAAGCGAGATTCGCACCGCCGCCGGCAGCCGCTCCTGCTACAGCGCAAATGACGATTTTTTTCATTTTTTTGATAGAAAGGACAATTTCCGATAATTTGCCGGCTAAAGGTGCCATGGATTTTTCTGAAAAGTCAGGTTCTTCACAATGGGTTTTCATGTAGCGGATATCACCGCCGCCGCAGAAAGCACGACTGGCGCCGGTGATGACAATGACGGAAACTTCGGGCGATTCTTCCGATTTCTTGAGAGCGTCTTCCAACTCCAGCGCCATATGGAGATCCAAAGCATTCAGCGTAGGTGCATAATCCAGGGTAATCGTGGCAATCCCTTCCGACACGGAAAAAGTAATCATCTCGTAATCCATAGAAGCCTCCTTGCGATAAAAATAGAAAGTTGTTTTATTTATTATAGCATTTTATCAGGGCCGTGAAGTGTGAAAAATGATTTTGCAATTCAAAATTTTACGGTATAATTGCATTGAAAGAGATACATCGCAAAAATCAATATAAAAGGCGGTAAAATGTCTGATATAAGGAAATAGGGGATTTTTCCCGGGGAGGATGACTTGGAAAAGATTTTATTTTTGATGGCGGTTGTTATTTTTGTCTGTGTAGCGTTTCAAAAGCTTTTCGGTAAAACCGGAGTGCCCGGATTATTTATCTTTATTCTTTTGGGAATGCTTTTCGGTTCTGACGGCATTTTTCAAATCCCTTTCGATAATTATTCCTTTGCCAATGAAATATGCTCGATGGCGCTTATTTTCATCATGTTTTACGGCGGCGCCGGCACGAAATGGAGTACCGCCCGGCCGGCGGCGGTGAAAGCGGTGCTGCTGTCCTCTTTGGGAACGATTCTGACGGCTTTTTTTGTAGGTCTGTTTTGCTTATACGTTCTTGATTTTTCGATGACCGAAGCATTTCTTATGGGGGCGGTCATCTGCTCCACCGATGCGGCGTCCGTCTTTTCGATTCTCCGATCCAAACAAATGAATTTGAAATACGCCACGGCACCGATGCTGGAAGTGGAAAGCGGAAGCAATGACCCCTTTTCTTACATGCTCACCGTCATTTTTCTGTCCATGATGGGCGGCGAAAATTACAGTTTCGGGCAAGTGGCGCTGATGCTCTTCGTACAGATTGCTCTCGGGCTTGCCGGCGGATTTCTGTTTGCTTTCTTTGCCCGCTGGGTGTTGACGAGATTTCGTATTTCGGAAACGGCATTGGATACCACTTTTCTCGTAGGCGTAGCATTAATGGCGTATACCGTGCCTTATCTGACAGGCGGCAACGGATACCTTTCCGTATATATCGCCGGTATTATATTGGGCAATGCAAGACTTCCGAATAAGAAAAATATCATTGATTTTTTAGGCGGTCTTACAACGTTGATGCAGATGTTTCTGTTTTTCCTGCTCGGACTTTTATCCTTTCCGTCCAAATTGCCGGAGATTGCATGGACGGCACTTTCGATTGCTCTTTTCCTGACTTTCATAGCAAGGCCGCTTGCCGTATTCGGTATTTTAAGTCCGTTTCGCGCCTCTGTCCGTCAGCAGCTGTTTGTTGCCTGGTCGGGCATGCGCGGTGCGGCGTCCATCGTTTTTGCCATCATGGCGATGACGGGAACGGCGGTGCTTTCCAATGATATTTTTCACATCGTATTTTTTATCGTTCTTTTCTCCATTCTGATTCAGGGAACGCTTTTACCGGGCGTGGCCAAAGCATTGGATATGATTGACAAAGACGGAGATGTACTTAAAACATTCAATGATTACACAGAAGAAGTACCGGTCCGTTTTTTACAGTTCACCTTGCAGAAAGGGCATGCTTGGGAAGGGAAACCTTTATCGGCCGTTACACTTCCGCCTGAATCCATTCTTACGCTGATATTGCGTAACCAACTGAAACTGATTCCCAAAGGGGACACGGTTTTGCAGGAGGGAGATGTTCTCATTTTGAGCGGACGGGAAGGAGGACAAATCAGCGGAATCCATTTGTACGAAAGAAAAATCATGAAAGACGATGAATGGGTGGGGAGGAAATTATCGGAAATTTCTCTCTCAGGCAGTCTGGTGATTTTGATTTTGCGAAAGGAACAGGTCGTGATTCCCAACGGAGAAACCGTTCTGCGGGAAAACGATCTCCTATACATGAGCGACCGGTGAAAAAGAGCAGGCAAGTCTATATTTGGCAGGATTTGGAATAAAAATCGTTTCATCGGCAGGTATGAAATTTTTATGCGGGAAAAAGGAAATCAAAAAGACGGTTTAATGATGAAGTAAATGCATACAACAGAAGTTCTATGAGAAAAATGTATTTGCTATTTTATACAAATCATGTATACTTTATGTCATACTTCCGATTTAAGGAGTATACATTATTTAAGAAAAGAGGACTTTATTCATGGAAATGGTGTTGGGATTTATCGTTCTTCTTGCCTGTCTTTTCATAGGCATCCGTCATGGGGGAATAGGACTTGCCGTTGTCAGCGGCATCGGACTCATGATTTATACATTTATATTCGGATATAAACCGGGAACACCGCCGATCGGCGTTATGCTCACTATTCTTTCCGTTGTGACCTGCGCGGGATTTCTCCAAACCTCCGGCGGGCTCACCGTCATGCTTAAGTATGCGGAAAAATTTCTCCGTAAAAATCCGAAACACATTACCGTTCTGGCGCCGGTGACAACCTGGTTCCTGACGATTCTCTGCGGAACGGGTCACGTTGTTTATACCATGTTTCCGATTATTTATGATATTTCCATCAAGCAGAATATCCGTCCCGAAAGACCGATGGCCGTGTCGTCCATAGCTTCCCAGATGGGCGTGTCCGCTTCTCCCGTATCCGTAGCGGTCGTATCTTTTGCAGGATTCATGGCGATGACGGAGCAGAGCTATTCTTTGCTGCAAATTTTATCCATTTCCATTCCCGCTACGTTTTTCGGTGTTGTTTGTGCCGCTCTTATGAGTTATAAAAGAGGCAAAGATTTGGAAAATGATCCGGCATTTCAGGAATTAATCAAAGATCCGGAACAAAAAGAGTATGTCTACGGGGATAATGAAACGTTGCTGAACCGGGAGCTTCCAAGTTCTTATTACCGGGCCACCGTGATTTTTCTGATTGGAATTATTGTGATTGCCGTGTTGGGCAATTTCCCCGATTTGCTGCCCCATTTCCCGAATGCGAAAGGAAAGATGGCAGCCCTGTCCATGACGACGGTGATCCAGATGATTATGCTCTTCGTTTCCGCTATTATTCTTCTGTTCTGCAATACGAAAGCGAAAGAAGTGGGAAACAGCCAGGTGTTCCGGGCCGGTGTAGTCGCTCTTGTTTCCATTTACGGCGTGGCATGGATGGCGGATACCTACTTTGCCAATCACATGGGGATTTTAAAAAATTTCCTCGGTACCGTTGTCACCCAGCATCCCTGGACATATGCCATTGTATTATTTTTCACATCAAAACTCGTCAATTCGCAGGGCGCTTCCGTGGCGATCGTTGTGCCGATGGCGCTCAGCGTGGGCATGGATCCCATCATGGTGATGTCTTTCATTCCCGCTTGCTACGGTTATTTCTTCCTGCCCACCTATCCGTCCGATCTGGCCTGCATCGGATTTGACCGGTCGGGAACGACGAAAATCGGTAAATTCTTATTGAATCACAGTTTCATGATGCCCGGTCTTGTGGGAATCATCTGTGCCTGCGGAATGAGTTTTATCATCGCACACGCCATTCTTTAAATCACATAACGAAAAAAATAAGAAAAACAGCTCTTTCATTTTCAGAAAAGAGCTGTTTTTTTGTGTAATTTATTTTGAATTTTATTTCAGCCATAAATTTTTGGCCGCTTCCGCCGCTTCATCAGAGGAAATATATTCCTGCTGTGCCATCAGTGTGAGAACGACAACCATCCGGCGGCTGCCCTCATCGGGGTGGAGGAGCGGGTCGTAAACGGAGGGCGCCTGGGGCAGTCCAGCGAGCATGGCGCACTGGGACAGATCCAAATCCCTGACGTCTTTACCGAAGTAAGTCTGAGCCGCCTCTTGGATACCGTACGCACCGTGCCCGAAATAAATCGTATTGAGATATAATTCGAGAATTTCATCTTTTGTGTATTTTTTTTCAAGTTGAACAGCCAGAGCCAATTCTTCCATTTTCCGGGAAAGCGTTCTGTCTTGGGAAAGAAATATGTTTTTGACTGTCTGCTGGGCAATGGTGCTTCCGCCCTCTAAGGTTTTGCCTGCCATGTAGTTGGTGACCAATGCGCGGGTGACGCTCATCAAGTCAATCGCACCGTGGTCATAAAAACGGCGGTCTTCCGTGGCAACGATAGCTTTTTTCAGCATGTCCGGAATATCCTTGGCGGCAATAAACCGTTTTCTGTCGACTTTTGCTTCCAGTGATTCTTTAAAATGGTAAATTTGGCGGATTCGTTCTACAGTAGAACCGAAATTCGCAGATTTTTTTGGTTCCGTTTCTTCTTTTGGCGTGTTTTTTTCTTCGCCGCCCGCCGCATGCCCCGTAATCCATGAACCGGCGATGTCCGTGATGTCTCCGATGATATTTTTTCCGAGAGAAACCGGATTTTTTGTATCTTCCTTTGCAGAAACGGTCGGATTTCCGAGGGTCGCCCGGCCCGTCATACCCTGGTTATATCCCCAATAAGCCGATGCGGCAAGAATCAGAATGAAGAGAAGGATTTTTTTCATTTTTTTCTCCTGGAATCTATTTTATTTCATTCTATCATACGGAGAAAAACAGATTTTCTAAAGCAGAGAAGAAAAAAGAAAAGGAAATGCATTTTACATTTTATCCCGCACAGGCGGCGGTGAATAGGGAAAACAGCAGACAATACCGATTCTTTTCGGCTATCGAAAAGAACTGTTTTGTGGTATAATTTCTTATATATCATGTGTATGAAAAGATAGAAAGCCGTCGTGACAGCCAAAGGAACCGTCACATTTTTAAGGAGATTGTATGAGCGAAAATATTCATGAAATACAAGCCGGCCATGAAGAAGAGCACGGCAGTAAAACTTACGGCGCGAAAGATATACGGGTGTTGGAAGGACTGGAGGCCGTCCGTCTCCGTCCCGGTATGTATATCGGTTCGACTTCGTCCCGAGGACTTCACCATCTGGTCTATGAAGTGGTGGACAACAGCATCGACGAAGCGCTGGCGGGATTCTGCACCCATGTGGAAATCACATTGAATGATGACGGAAGCTGTACGGTCGTCGATAACGGCCGCGGTATTCCCACAGGCATGCATGAAACGGGAAAACCGGCGATGGAAGTGGTTCTGACCGTTCTTCATGCAGGCGGTAAATTCGGCGGAGAGGGCTATGCGATTTCCGGCGGTCTTCACGGTGTCGGCATCTCCGTTGTCAATGCGCTGTCGGAATGGACAAAAGTCATCGTTCAAAGAGAGGGCCATTTCCATGAAATGAAACTGGAACGGGGCGTTGTTTGCGAACATATGCGTACTTACGGAGAAACGGAAGAAACGGGGACGTCCGTCACGTTTAAGCCGGATCCGGAAATATTTAAAGAGGGTGTCGATTTTGAATTTGACGTACTGAAAGTCCGTATGCGTGAGTTGGCGTTTTTAAATAAAGGACTCACTATTACGCTCACCGATGTCCGTGACGGCGCGACAAGACAGGAAGTATTTTCCTATGCGGGAGGGATCACCGAATTTGTCAAGTTCCTGAATGAGGGAAAAGACGTGGTCAATCAGAATGTGATTGCTTTCGAGGGAGCAAAAGATCGTGTCATTGTGGATATAGCCATGCAGTACCAGACAGGGTACAGCGAATCCATGTACAGCTTTGTCAACGACATCAATACCGTCGAAGGCGGCATGCACCTCACGGGGTTCAGAAACGCGCTGACCAGAACAGTGAATGACTATGCCCGGTCGAATAATTTACTGAAACAAAATGAAGATAATTTATCCGGTGATGACGTGAGAGAAGGATTGACTTGTGTTATTTCCGTAAAAGTGCCGAATCCGCAGTTTGAAGGGCAGACCAAAACGAAACTGGGGAACCTGGAAGTCAAAGGCGTTGTCGACAGTATTGTGGCGGAAGGACTACGGACGTATCTGGAAGAACATCCGGCGGAAGCGAAAGAAATCGTTTCCAAATCCATTATGGCGAGCCGTGCCAGAGAAGCGGCAAGAAAAGCGAGGGAGCTGACACGCCGTAAAAATGCGTTGGAAGTATCCAGCCTTCCCGGTAAATTAGCGGACTGCTCGGAAAAAGATCCGAAACTTACGGAAATTTACATCGTCGAAGGGGACTCCGCAGGTGGATCCGCCAAGACGGGACGGGATAGGAAATATCAAGCGATTCTGCCGCTCCGCGGTAAAATTCTCAATGTGGAAAAAGCAAGACTGGACAGAGTGCTGAATTCCGACTCCATACGCACCATGATTACCGCTTTCGGGACGGGTGTAGGAGAAGATTTTGATATCACAAAACTTCGGTATTACAAAATTATTATTATGACAGATGCGGACGTGGACGGTGCGCATATCCGCACACTGCTTCTGACTTTCTTCTACCGCTATATGAAACCGCTCATCACGGAAGGCCATGTTTATATTGCCCAGCCGCCGCTTTTCCAGGTGCGCAAGGGAAGACAGAAGTATTACACCTATGATGATGCGGAACAGAATAAACTCTTGGATGAAATCGGCCGTGACGGCTGTGCCATTCAGCGCTACAAAGGGCTCGGGGAAATGAATCCCGAGCAGCTTTGGGATACGACTATGAATCCCGAACAGCGCGTCATGCTCCGTGTCGAACTGACCGATGCAGTGGAAGCGGACCGGCTTTTTACCATTCTCATGGGAGATAAAGTGGAACCGCGTCGCAAATTTATAGAAGAAAATGCGGAAAAAGTAACGAATCTTGATTTATAAAAGCAAATAACAAAAGACCGCTCCTCAGGGGGGCGGTTTTTTGTTGTCCGTTTTTAAAAGGGAATCAAAAATGCACACAAAATATAAGGTTAAAAAATAAAAATGAAGGGGAAAAAGAGAATATTTCTTTGTTTTTGAAGAAAAAAGTAGAAAAAAACAGGTAAAAAAAGCAAAAATATTTGAAAAAATGGAGATTCGCTATTGGCAGCAGAGGCAAAAATGTATTACAATAGAATCAGATTGAAACGATGTAGTGAAGCCGTATGAAAAGGGGTTCCTGATGCGCTATTTCTATCCTGCCGTCTTTACAGATGACAAAGAAACGAATCTGTTTCATATGATATTTCCCGATTTGGCGGGCTGCAGTGCCGCGGCGGACACTGTGGAAGAAACATTGCGGAAAGCAAGGGAAGCTTTAGGGACTTCTCTTTGGGAGCTGGAAGAAAAGAAAATTCCGCCGCCTTCTCCATCGGAAGAGCAGGATATCCGGAGTCGTTTCCGTCATAATCAGGTCTATATGATACTTTTGGATATGGAAGAATACAGAGCATACAGGGCATACAAAGTGCAGCTTGCCGCGGAAGAAACGGAAAAATGGGCCGCTCGGGCAAGGCGGGAAAGAAAATCGATTCTTCGCCGTGTATTTGGGGCCAGATAAAAAGATCCGAAAGGGTCTTTTTTTGTGTCTGCTGCTCTTTTCGGGCAGCAGAATGAAAAATGGCGGATAAAAGTTGTATCCGTTGCGCTCAAAAAACAATGTAGTATATAATATGACCATCTTTGCTGTACACGGTATAAGAAATAATCAGGCACATAAAAATTGCCTATATAAGGAATGAGTAACGTTATGTTTGATTTTTTAAACGGAGATACTTTAATTTACCGGATACCTGCTCTTTTGATTGCTATGGCGTTGCATGAATATGCGCATGCTTATGTTTCCGACAGTCTGGGTGATCCCACGCCGGGAGAGCAGGGAAGACTCACTGCCAATCCGCTGGCTCATTTAGACCCAGTGGGGTTGGTTTTGCTTGCTCTTTGCGGATTCGGCTGGGCAAAACCGGTACAAATCAATCCGTCGTATTACAAAAATGTGAGAAGCGGAGTGATTCAAGTATCTTTTGCCGGACCGGGCATGAATTTGCTGATTTGCTTTTTGGCAGAATGTATCATGCTTGTCATGATGCACTTCGGATTTCTTTTCCCCGGACAGCCGGGCTATTATTTCCTGTATTGGATTATGCTTTATAATGTGTGGTTTGCCTTTTTTAACCTGATTCCCGTGCCGCCTCTGGACGGTTCAAAAATTTTGGAAATGCTTCTTCCCGGAAAATGGGCATGGCATTTCCATAACTTCAGTTACCGCTACAGTTTTGTCCTGCTCATGGTTCTTGTTTTCAGCGGCGCGGTCGGGGAAATTATCGGACCGCTTTCCCGGTTCTATACAGGCGTTTCCATGAAAATGATTGATTCTTTATTGAGATTTTAAATACAAAAAGCGGGTATAACATGTCACTCACATGGTTCATTTTTGAAATTCTCGGAACGGTGGCCTTTGCCGTGTCCGGTGCGGCGGTCGGTCTGGCGAAAAAGATGGACATTTTCGGCATTGCCGTGCTGTCCGTGGCGACAGCGGTGGGCGGCGGCATGATACGGGACGTCATGGCAGGCATAGTTCCGCCTTTCGCACTCCGTTCATCCATGGGAATCGCGCTTTCTTTGATGACGGCGGCGATCATCAGTATGGGAGCGAAGAAATATTTCCATCCTCTCCGGGGGAAAAAGATGATACGTGTCATCTATCAGATGTCCGACTCGTTGGGGCTTGCCGCTTTTGCCGTGACCGGCGCTTTGACGGCTATCGAAAGTTATCCGGGGTATAAATATATACTGCCCGTGATGCTTGCCCTGATTACGGCGGTAGGCGGCGGTATACTGAGAGATCTTCTGGCACAGCGTGTCCCCGTCGTCTTATATGCGGATATTTACGCCGTGGCGGCTGTTTTGGGAGGCGTTGTGATTTGTGTTCTCCGTCCCGTGACAGGCGTGGAAACGGCGTCTTGGGCGGGATTCTTTTCCGTTCTCTTTTTGCGGATCTGCGCCGTTCGTTTCGGCTGGAATCTTTACCGGCCGGGGGTATACGACAAGAAAAAAGAAACAAAAATATAAAACGAGGAGCGGAAACGCTCCTTTTTTTATGGATTTTCCGCCAACATTTATGGATAAGAAAAGATGTAAAATAAAAGAAGATTGCAAAAAGTGAATGAGTTCTATTAAAAAAGTTTGAAAAAAATAAAAGATATGATAAAATACAAACAAGTATTATCCGGCTCACTGGGATAATGCCGGACGGAACGGGAAAACAGAGGAAACACGGTCACTCTAAAAAATTCTTTCGTTCCCGATTATAACAGTGAAGTATTTTATCAAAGGAGCGAAGAACATGAAAAAAATTCTCGCAATCGCTGCCGCAGCAGCACTCACAGCAGGCGTATCCGCATACGCTGCTAACCCGTTCTCTGATGTATCCACTGACGACTGGGCTTACCAGGCAGTGGCTGATCTTTCCGATCAGGGCGTTGTCATCGGCTATCCGGACGGCACATTCAGAGGAGAAAGAAACATCACCCGTTATGAATTGGCACAGATTGTTGCCCGCATGATGGCTCGTGAAGACCAGATGAATGCACAGCAGAGAGCAATGCTCGAAAAACTGGCAGGCGAATATGCTGACGAACTCGCAAACCTCGGCGTCCGTGTATCCAAACTGGAAAAGAAAGTCGGAAACCTTTCCTGGTCCGGCGATGCTCGTATGCGTTGGAACCAAGACTATGCGGAAAAAGGAGAAACCACAGATAAGTGGAACGGTCGTATGAGAATCAATGCCAAAGCGCAGATTAATGACAGCACCTATGTCAAAGGTCGTCTGGTAAGCTCCATGAACTTCAAAGACGGAAGCGGTGCCTCCACCTCTATGGATCAGATTTTCGTACATCATCAGTTCGGAGATAACCTCGGCGTGACTTTAGGCCGTGCTCCGCTGACCTTGGGACAGACCGGCATTCTCTATGATGACAACCTTGACGGCGTTATGGCTATGATGGGAACAAAAGAAGTGACCTTGGAAGCAGGCTATGGCCGTATGCAGGGCTGGAATGCAACAGAAGGCTTGTTTGGTATGTATGATGGTGAAGATGCACAGGGCAAGCCGATTTGGAAAGGGGCTGCTCCGGAAGCATGGTATGCCCGCCTGTCCGGCAATGCAGGTCCTGTAGCCATCAGCGGCGAATATATTGATGTCGCTCATGCGGAAAAGAACAAAGCGACCTATTGGGGCGCAGGACTCACGGTAGGCGTCGGCGAACAGTTCGACCTCTTCGGTGATTTCTACAAGAATACAGAAAAAGAAGGTCATCCTTATCTCTGGACAGCAGGTCTCGGACTTGGTCAGACCGATATGATGAAACCGGGCTCTTTCAGAGTGGCAGGCCAGTATGTCAAGGCAGAAGCCGGCGCTTATATCGGCGGCAACAGCACCTACACCGCATTCCCGCTGAACAGCATTCAGAATAAGGAAGTAGATTTCTGGCTGATTAATGCCGACGTTATTCTCGCAAAGAATGTTCGTCTCCACGGTGAATATGCATTTGATGTAGATGTTAAAAACGAAGATAAGAAATACGATGATCTCGCTACCGTATCTTTAAACTATGCATTCTAATCTCTTGCAGAAGAGAAACGAGAAGGACTCCTTTCGGGGTCCTTTTTTGTGTCGTTTTTTCTGAGGAACTTGTGTAGGCAAAGGGAAATGATACAATAGATAAAAAATCGGAAACGGGAGATACGATGAAGAAAAGTCAAAATACATTGCTTGCCGATATACGAAGTCATGAAATTCGTGATTGGGGACGGGTTTGCCGGATTTCCCAAAATGCATACACCATACTGGATATAGAAACGACAGGCATTCATTCCGACATCACGGAACTGGCGGCACTCAGGATTGAAAAGGGGAACGTGAAAGAACGGTATCATACCCTCGTGAAACCGAAAGGCCCGATGGAAAAACGGATTGTGGAAATGACGGGGATTACACCGGATCTTGTACGGAATGCCCCCTCCATCGGTAAAGTTCTGCCGTCATTCATAGCGTTTCTGGGAAACGATATCCTCATGGGACACGGCATTGATTCCGATTTGATTATATTGGCAAGAAATCTGCTTGCCCTGGGGAAGCCGTTGCTTGCCAATGCATATATAGATACGAACCGTTTTGCCCGTCATGTGATTCCCGAGAATGAGGTGGAAAAGAAATATTCCGTACAGACGCTTTGCGCGTATTATCACTTGCCGTGCACTACTTTTCATCGGGCGATGGCGGATTGTGAGGCGGAAAAACTTGTTTTCGAATCTTTGGTACACCATTTAAACAACAAATAAGATAAAAGAAAATTTTCGATTTACTTTTTTGAAGAATTGCGATATACTTATTTTGTTGTATCTATGGCGGTGTAGCCAAGCGGCAAGGCAAAGGTCCGCAAGACCTGTATCCCCGTGTTCGAATCCGGGCACCGCCTCCAAAAATAAAACTGCGATGATTTCGGTCACCGCAGTTTTGTTTTGCAAAAAATGAATCAGAGGGGAAATAAAATTCTGGCGAGATAAATCGCGCCCGTCATGGTGAGACACGAAAGAAAGGTGGTCATCATAACGATTTCCGTCGCCAGATTTTCATGGTTGTGAAATTCTACGGCATAAAGGACGGAATTGACCGGAGACGGAACGGAAGCCATGATGAAAATCGTTTGGGAAGCGACGGGAGAGAAAGGAAATCCTAAGATGTTCCAGAGGTGAATGAGAAGCCAGGCAAAAAAGGGACCGATAATTAATCGGACGAAACAAGCCAACCATGCGTCGGAGTCGCCGAATGAGATTTTTGAGCGGCGGATCTGCATGCCCAGTGCCATCATAACGATAGGAACCAGAGCGGACGTGCAGTTTTCCAAAACGGGGAAAAGAGAGGTGGAAGAAATATCGAAACCCGTGTATTTTACAAAAAAAGCGGCAACCAATGTATAAATGACAGGCATATGGAGAACGATCATGAGAGCGTCATGGGGAGAGAGACTGCCTTTTCCCGCCTGATACATGCCCAAGGTATTTAAAAACATATTCATCTGTACGAGAACAAGAGTGCTGACCGCCGCCGCTTCCGCCAGATAGGGAGTGTCTCCGCCGGTTACATAAGGAGCGTTTGAAAAGACAAGGGCAATCAGAGCGATGCCGATATTTCCCGCATTGGAAAACATGGTTCCGTTTTTAAAAATTTCTTTTTTGGCGGCGTCCCAGCCGCGTATGTTGGCAATGGCGGCGGCAAGGAATCCTAAACAGGTCATGAGCAGGAGGGAAACAAGAAACACATGAAATAAATGAAAGTCGATTTCAGACACATAGATACTGTAAAACATAAAGCACGGAAGAATGATATAAAATGTCAATTTTGTCAGCGAAGTGACTTCCAGATGATATTTCTTATCCATCAGATAACCGATGGCGACGAAGATAAGGAGCGGAAGAATATTGTCGGTGATAATTTGCAGAAATGCCATGGTTACCCCCCCCGCCGGAAAGAGATACAGAGCCAGCCGGAAGGCGCAAATCAGCGCAATTGTGCCGATGGCGAAACTGTAAAGAACGGATCGTGTGACGGTATCGGGAAGCCTGCGGCAGTCAAGGGCAAACGGAATCAGAGCCAAAGAAGCGGGGAGCGCGGCGCAGATGAAAAACGTCCGGGCCATGGCAGGGGTAAAGATACCGGTCGTCCATATAATGAGAAATGCGAAAAAGGGAGAAAGAATGAAACGGTGGAACAGAACGGCGGCAGACATAAGGCTTGGGCGTTTTTGCGGAGTTCTGTGAAATTCAGCGCCGGCGGTGACGGTGATGAGAATCACCGCCGCTCCCGTAAAGTGAGAGAGGATAGGCCATAGGCATGTGGATTCCAAAGAAACAGAAGCGCTTTTGATGAAACAGGCGGCGATGACGGCGTAAATGGCGGGCGTAGAAAATATGGATCGCACCGTTTTCAGGATTGAAAGTTTTTTCGTTTCCAAAAGAGCGGCGCCGAGCGTGGTGACGGCGATATTCATCAAGAGCCATAAGGTCACCATGGCATGCTGCACTTCCTGAAGGGAAGGCGCATTTTTTCCCAAGAGATACGGAACATCGGAAAAAAGCAGGAGAATGAGCGCCGTTCCGGTTTGTCCCGCAGAGGAGAATGTGGAAAGCACTTGAAAAATACGGGCATCATTTCCTGTAAATCCGAAAAATTTTGCGGAAACCAAGGAAGCAAGTCCGTTGAGAATCAGGAGCGCCAGTCCGGCAAAAATCAAAAGAGGCGTCGACGAATCGGGTACATAACGGTACGTGCTGTAAAAAATAAAAACGGGCAGCACGACCTGGGTCGTTAATTTCGCATAGGTATTTACATCCAATTTGAAACGGCTGTCTAAAACATAGCCGGCGGCTACAAGGATAAAAAGTGGAAGAATATCTTTCCATACAATTTGAAATGCAAGCATATATTTCACTTTCCCGGTAAAAAAATTAAAACCACTGTTTATATGTTAGCACAAATCGGAGATTTCATAGTGATTTACGGGCGGTAAAACGGAATTTTTTCTCTGAAAGAGCTTGCATTGACAAGAAATAGAACTTTCGCTAAAATAAATAGCGTTATGGAAGGGTGTCCGAGCGGTTGAAGGAGGCGGTCTTGAAAACCGTTAACCTCGTGAGGGGTTCATGGGTTCGAATCCCATCCCTTCCGCCATACATGCCGTGGTTTTCACTGCGGCTTTTTTTATCCGGAAAGAAGGTTTATTTTGGTTATTTTCGGGCGGAAAATCGACATGCTGCATGAGTTGAAACAAGTGGCGGGTCTTTTAATCGGTTCCATGATTTACTCTTTCGGGCTGAATTTATTTTTGGTTCCCAATCATATTATCGACGGCGGTGTGACCGGGATTTCTTTGCTGTTTTCGGAACTTTTCGGCATTCCTTTCAGTATCCTTATCGTGGCGCTGAATATCCCGTTTTTTATTCTGGGATACCGTCAGCTGGGAAAGCGGCTGGCGGCATACTCCATGTTTGCCATTTTGGTTTTGTCCGTATGGAGCCATATTTTCCAGACGTTGGAGCCTGTGACGGACGATCCTTTTCTTTCCACCATTTTCGGCGGCATTCTGATCGGCTTGGGCATCGGGCTTGTCATTAAAAGCGGCGGATCTCTTGACGGTACGGAAATTGTGGCGATTTATTTTGATCGGCGCTCCGCTTTTTCCGTCGGTGAAATCGTGCTGTTCTTCAATCTTTTTATTTTGGGAAGTGCCGGCTTCGTTTTCAATTGGAACAGTGCCATGTATTCGCTCATTACATACTTCATCTGTTCCCGCATGATGGATGCCGTTTCTACCGGCCTGGATTCTTCCAAAGGAATCTTCATTATTACTTCTAAATATGATGAAGTAACCGATGCCATTCTGCACCATATGCACCACTCCGTCACGAAACTACACGGCCAGGGCGGGTTTCTGAGTGATGATAAAGATGTGTTGTACACGGTGATTTCCCGTCTGGAAGTGACAAAAATGAAATCGGTGGTACAGCAAATTGATGAAAATGCTTTTTTGTCCGTTTTTGATGTCCAGGAAGTCCAGGGCGGCCGGGTGAAAAAGATAGATCATAAAAAAACATAAATAGCAAATAAAAACGGCAGGTGGAAAAATAGAGGGAAGAATTTTATCATTTGTGATTTACCGGAAGCTGTAGTATAATATATCTTGCGATTTATTATACTTATAAAAAATCGGTATCATTTGACCGGAAATGCCGGTTTAAGGAGGATTATTTTTTATGAACGTAAAAACAGAGGCGCTGGATCAGCACAAGGTACAGCTGACAATCGACGTACCGGCGGAAGTTGTGGTGAAAGGCTTTAAACAGGCTGTTTCCCGTATTGCGAACCAGGTAAAGATTCCCGGCTTCCGTAAGGGAAAAGCAAGCCGTCGTATTCTTGAAATGCATTTCGGCAAGGATGCCGTTGCCGGTGAAGCCCAGGATATTGTCATCAATCAGGCACTGAATGATGCTATTGCCCAGGAAAAACTGATTCCCGTAACCAGTCCGGAAGTTAAGCAGGAACGTTTCTCTGAAGAAGAGGGCGCTGCTTTTACCGCCACCTTTGTTAAACAGCCAGAAGTTAAACTCGGCGAATATAAGGGACTTTCCGCCCGTCATGTAAAACCGGAAATTACAGATGAACAGGTGATGGCGCAGATCACACAGGCAGCACAGCAGAATGCAAGACTGGAAAAAGCGGAAGACGGGGCTGTCCTGAAAAAAGGCGATATCGCCGTGATTGACTTTAAAGGGTATGTAGACGGCAAAGCTTTCGAAGGCGGAGAAGGAAAAACATATCCCCTCGAAATCGGCTCTCACAGTTTTATTCCCGGTTTTGAAGACCAGTTGGAAGGGCATAAAGCGGGCGACGATGTAACGGTCAAAGTTTCTTTCCCTGAAAATTACGGTGTGGAAGCTTTGGCAGGAAAAGCTTCCGAATTTTCCGTACACATCAATGACGTAAAACGTAAAGTCGTTCCGGTGATTGATGACGCTTTTGCAAAGTCTGTCAGCCGTTATGAAACCTTGGAAGATTTGAAAAACAGTCTTCGCCAGCAGATGCAGCTTCAGGCGATCCAGCAGGCAGAAGATGCTTACAACCGTGCACTTGTGCAGCAAGCCGTTAAAAATTCTGAAGTGGATATTCCGAAAGAAATGATTGAACAACGGATTGATGAAATTGTTCAGGAAGTCAGACTGAATCTTGACGCGCAGGATATGAATTTTGATGATTATCTGAAAAATATCGGCAAGACGGAAGAAGATTTCCGTCAAAGCTATGACCAGATGGCGGAAGAACAGGTGCGTGAAGGACTTATCCTCGGGGCTGTTGCGGAGCGGGAAAAACTGGAAGTGACCAATCAGGATTTGAATATGGAAATCATGAGCATGTCCCGCCAGTTCAATGCAGATCCTAAAGATGTCGTAAAAATTATTAAAGATGAAAACCGTGTCAATATGCTTTATACATCGGTACTCCGCAAAAAGGCGGCCGCTTTCATCTACGGCGCTGCCGTAAGAGATGAAGAAAAGAAAGAAGAAGCACCTGCAAAAGCGTCGGAGAAGAAAGAAAAGCCGACTAAAGAAAAAGCGGATAAAGAAGAAAAAACCGAGTGGTCCTCCATGACCGTGAAAGAATTAAAGGCGTATGCGGAAGAGAAAGGAATTGTTCTTGATTCCCGTGCCAAAAAAGCGGACATCATTGCCACCATTGAAGCTGCGGAAGCCGGAAAATAACCGAAAAAACGATTTATATAATTTCATAGTGATGAAATATGTCACACCAGAAGAGGCGCAGGGATTCCGGCGTCTCTTTCTGTCTTTGTTTTGGTATCATATTATGGTACAATTAGAAAACAGATTTTAGTGAAAAGAAAGGGTGCTACCATGTCTTATGTACCGATTGTAGTAGAACAGACTTCTCACGGAGAACGTTCTTATGATATTTATTCCCGCCTGCTGAAAGACAGGATTATATTTCTTGACGGACCGGTAGATGATCATACGGCAAACGTCATCATTGCCCAGCTTTTATTTTTGGAAGCGGAGGACCCGGATAAGGATATCCATTTTTATATCAACAGCCCGGGCGGTGTTGTCACGGCCGGTCTTGCCATTTACGATACGATGCGGTATATCCGGCCGGAAGTGTCAACCATTTGTATCGGCTCCTGCGCGTCTATGGCCGCAGTGCTTCTGACATCGGGCGCCAAAGGGAAACGGTATGCGCTGCCTCATTCGAGCATTATGATTCACCAGCCTTTGGGCGGCGCACAGGGGCAGGCGACGGATATTGAAATCCATGCCAAGGAAATTATCCGTCTCAGGAAAGAATTGAACGGAATTATTGCCGACCACAGCGGACAGTCGCTGGAAACCGTGATGAAAGATACGGAAAGAGATAATTTCATGACGGCAGAAATGGCATTGAGATATGGAATCATTGATAAAATTCTGACCAGAAATGAACTCCGGGAGTTAAAGGAAAAATAAGGAGGTCCCTTGTCTAATAAAGAGGAAAAACCGGCGGTTTGCAGTTTTTGCGGACGATCCGGAGAAGAAGTAGAAAAATTAATCGCAGGACCGGGGGTCTACATTTGTAATGAATGTATAGAAGTCTGCGAGAATATACTGACAGAAGAAATGCGGGAAGAGAAAAAGAAATCGGTTCCTCATTTCGAACTTCCTACCCCGGCGGAAATTAAAGAGTACATAGACCAGTACGTCATAGAGCAGGACGAGGCGAAAGTGGCGCTGGCGGTGGCGGTGTACAACCATTACAAGCGGATTCAATATGAAAGTGACGAGGACGATGTGGAGTTACAGAAATCCAATATCATCATGCTCGGACCGACCGGGAGCGGAAAAACACTTCTTGCCCAGACACTCGCCCGCTTTTTGGATGTCCCGTTTGCCATTTCTGATGCGACGACATTGACGGAAGCCGGTTATGTAGGCGAAGATGTAGAAAATATTTTGCTCCGTCTGATTCAGGCCGCCGATTATGATATTGAGAGAGCGGAACGGGGCATCGTTTATATTGATGAAATAGATAAAATCGCCAAGAAATCGGAAAATCCATCCATTACGCGCGACGTATCCGGCGAAGGCGTGCAGCAGGCGCTTCTGAAAATTCTGGAAGGAACGGTAGCGAGCGTGCCGCCCCAGGGCGGACGGAAACATCCGAATCAGGAAATGCTCCAGATCAATACGTCCAATATTCTTTTCATTTGCGGCGGTGCTTTTGCCGGCGTTGATAAAGTGATTGCCCGGCGCACCACAAAGAGTACGATGGGATTCGGGGCGGATATCAAAAAGGCAGAAGAAAAAGATGTGGCAAAAATTTTGTCGGAAGTCCAGCCCGAGGACTTGCTGAAATTCGGTTTGATTCCCGAATTTATAGGTCGTCTTCCGGTTATTGTGGCGCTGCATCCTTTGAAAGAAGAGGCGCTGGTTCGTATTTTATCGGAGCCGAAAAATGCATTGATCCGTCAATATCAGAAACTTCTCGGCATGGATCATGTGGAATTGATTTTTGAAGAAGCGGCGGTGCATGCGATTGCCCGGAAAGCGATTGAAAGAAATACGGGCGCCCGGGGATTGCGTGCGATCATTGAAAAAATCATGACGCAAGTGATGTATGAGATTCCGGGAATGAAAGACGTGGAATCCTGTACCGTCACGGAAGATAATATTTTAAACGGAACGCAGCCGGTTCTGAAAAGAAAAAAGAAAACGAAAAAATGATGAGAAAAAAGCACCTTAGCAGGTGCTTTTTTGCAGTCCCGGAATTTTGATGTGATATAATGATGAAATTAAAAATATGCGTTAAAAATGCAAAATGATAAGAATGTTATACAAGTGTGTTACAATAATGAAAATGTGCCAGCAAGACTCCGTTTCGTTTTGTAAAGAGAGCGGGAAGTCATTGATGCATAGGATAAAAAATCCGTATATGGAGGTTTATATATGAACGAAAATCTTGAAGACCGGGAATCCCGGGGGTTTGTACTGCCTGCGGTAGCTTTGCGGGATATTATCGTATTTCCGCACATGACGGTCAATCTGGACATAGGAAGAAAAGAATCCGTTGAAGCGGTTCGCAAAGCGAGTGAAGACAAACGATATTTAGCGATGGTTATGCAGAAAAACGGAAGCATTGAAGAACCGGAGGAAAGTGATCTCTACAAATATGGTACGGTTGTCAAGGTAAAACAGATGCTGCAGCTCCCGGGCGGTCTGATCCGTATACAGGCGGAGGGAATTTCCCGCATTTACATCCGCCGTGTCATACGAGAGAAAGATTGTCTTTTTGCGGAAGCGGAAGATATGCGGGAAACGGCAGTATCCGATCCGATGCGGGCGGAAGCGTATCGCCGGACGATTATAAAATCTTTTTTCGAATGGGTGCAAAATACAAAACAAAATATTCCCGATGACCAGATGGCGCAGCTGAAAGCATCGGAGGAGGCAGGGTATATGGCGGATTTCATTTCCACCCAGATTCCCCTGCTGTCCGAGAAAAGACAGGCGGTCTTGGAAGAGGGCGATGTACTGGAACGTCTTATGACAGTACAGAGGTATTTGGACGAAGAAATCCAGATCGGCCGGCTGGAGTCGGAAATTGCGGGAGCTGCCAGAGCCCGTATGGAAAAAGAACAACAGGATTACTATCTCCGTCAAAAAATTAAAAGCATTCATGACCGTTTGGGAGACGAAGTGTCTCAAGAACAGGAAGCGGAAGAATACAGAGAAAAATTGGCGCATAGCGGCATCCCCAAAGAGTTCCACAAAAAAGTGGAAAAAGAAATCAAGCATCTGGCAACCATGCCTCCCATGATGGCGGAAACGGCGGTGGCGCGGAATTATTTAGAATGGATTTTTTCTCTTCCCTGGAAAGAAGAAAGCAAAGACTCTTTGGATTTGCATGAAGCTGAGCTTATGCTTGATCAAGACCATTACGGATTGAAAAAAATTAAAGAACGGATTCTTGAATACCTGGCGGTCCGTGTGCTTGCACCGAAAGCAAAAGCGCCGATTATCTGTTTTGTCGGGCCGCCCGGTGTGGGAAAGACGAGTTTTGCCCAATCCATTGCCCGCTGCCTGGGGAAACGGTTTGCCCGCATTTCCTTGGGCGGTATTCACGATGAAGCGGAAATCCGGGGGCACCGTAGGACCTATATCGGCTCCATGCCCGGTCGTTTCATCAGTGCCGTTGCCCAAGCGAAAACAAAAAATCCGCTGATTCTTTTAGATGAAATAGATAAAGTGGGATCCGATTTTCGAGGAGATCCCGCATCCGCCCTGCTCGAGGCGCTGGATCCGGAGCAGAATAAAGCATTTCATGATAACTACATTGATATACCGTTCGACTTATCCGATGTGTTTTTCGTGGCGACCGCCAATACGGTATCCACGATTCCCCCGGCTTTGCTGGATCGTATGGAATTGATTGAGCTGTCCGGCTATACCGATGAAGAAAAAGTACAAATCGCCAAGAAATATCTGATTCCCCGGCAAAAAGAAAGAAACGGACTTAAAGATAAAGATGTCCGTTTTACCGATGCGGTGATACGGAAAGTGATCCGCAGCTATACAAGAGAAGCCGGCGTTCGTGAATTGGAAAGGACGATCGGCTCTCTCTGCCGTAAAATCGGTAAAAAGATTGTACTAAATGATGAAACCTTGCCGTCCCTTTCTGCCAAAACCGTAGAAACCTACCTGGGACCCGTCAAGTTTTTGCCGGTGTCCAAAGAGCATGACTCACAGGTGGGGCGTGTCAACGGTCTTGCTTGGACGATGGCGGGCGGAGAAGTTCTTGACACGGAAGCGATTACGATTAAAGGAAAAGGGAATCTGATTCTTACGGGGCAGTTGGGAGATGTCATGAAAGAATCGGCGGAAACGGCATACACTTACATACGGAGCCGTGCCAAAGAATTGGGCCTGACTGAAAATTTTTATGAAACTTTGGATACGCATATTCATCTGCCCGAAGGCGCCGTGCCGAAAGACGGACCGTCGGCGGGCATCACAATGGCAACGGCGATGGCATCTGCCTATACGGGACGAAAAGTACGGGGAGATACGGCGATGACGGGCGAAATTACTTTGACGGGGGAAGTGCTTCCCATCGGCGGCGTAAAGGAGAAGGTGCTCGCGGCGAGCCAGTTCGGAATCAAACAGATTCTACTCCCGGAAAAGAACAAGCGGGATATGGAAGAAATTCCGAAGTCGGTAAGAGATAAAATGCATTTTGTATATGTAAAAAACGTAGACGATGTTCTGGCACACGCCTTATTGAAATAAGGAGAAAGACATGGCGGAAATTAAGGACATGAAAGCATTTCACATATTTTCCGCCGCCTATACCGGGTCGGCGGTGAAGCACGGAGAGTTTGGCGGCAAAAAAGAAATTGCTTTTATCGGAAGATCGAATGTGGGAAAATCCTCTTTGATCAATTCTGTCACGGGCGCCCGTAAGCTGGCGCATGTCAGCAGGGAGCCGGGAAAAACAAGAACCATTAACTATTATTCCATTCAATCCAGAAGAGATACGGGAAACGGGGAAGAACGGCAGGAGTGGTATCTTGTCGACCTGCCCGGTTACGGATTTGCGAAAACAAGTCAGGAAAACAGAGATTCATGGGGACGGTTTATTGATGACTATATACGCAATTCTCCTCATTTGGTGATGGTGGGGCTGCTCGTTGATTTGCGCCACCCCGGACTTCCTATTGATGTAAAAGCCTATGAATGGCTCAGAAAAACGGCGCCGGGTTTGCAAATCATCGGAACTAAATGTGACAAACTGGGGAAAAATGAATTGAATAAGAATTTAAACTTGTTGAATCGATGCATGCCGTCCGAAAAAAAAGCACTGGCCTATTCCTCTCTGACAGGATTTGGAAAAGAAGAATTGCTTTCCCGTATTGAAGAAGAGATTTGCCGGGAAGAGCCGGTGTAGCCGTTACGGATACATGGTAAAATAGAAGAAAACTAATGAAAGCTGTTACCTCCATAGCCGGAGGAACGGCTTTTTTGTATTTCCGGTTGCAAAAACAAGAGGATGTGGCAAAAGAGAGAGCAATTTTATATAATACATACAATAAATAACGGAGGAATGATGTATGAAATCGTTGGGCGTTCTTTGCTCTCAAAAAAATATTCTGGTGTTCCTCTATTTGACGATATTTCTGCTCCCGCTCAGTGCTTTCGGATTATATGCGGCGCTGATTCCTGCCATTTTATTATCGGCAGGGCATATGATTTCCGAAAAGAAAATGGACTTGAAATCCGGTCCGTTAAAATGGGCGGCGGCAGGATTTTTAATTTGCTCATTTTTATCCGTTTTTTCATCAGTGAACATAGAGTTTTCTTTTTTTAACTGGTGCTTTCTTCCTTTGATGTACGCCGCGCTCTATGTACTTGTTTTGTCCTATATACGGACGGACGAAGAAAAAAAGAAAGCCCTCGCCGTTTTTTTTGCCGGCGCATTCTGCGTCATGCTTTGGGGTTGTTTCCAGTATGCCGATATCGGAGAAATGGCCCGGGATTTAAATGCCCAGGCCTGGGTCGATCCCGAGCGTTTTCCGCTGCTGAAAAGAAGAATGTTTTCCACTCTGGAAAATCCGAATTTGTTGGCAGCGTATCTCCTGATGGGGATCAGCATGGCGGCGCCCTTTTTCTTTTTTTGCCGCAGCGCAAACAGAAGAGCGGTATGGGGGATCTTTTTATCGGCGTTTTTAATTTGTCTGGCGCTCACGTACTCCCGCGGCGCATGGATCGGTTTGGCGGCTATTGCAGCGGGGCTGACCGTTTTTTACAATAAACGTTTCGGCTTCGTTTTTTTCCTGATTCCCCTGATTCTGTTTTTTTATCACGGTCAAATTACGGAACGGATGATGTCGCTTTTCTCGGGAGAAGACACATCCGTAATGCTTCGTTTTGCTCTCTGGGAAAGCACGGTGGCTATGATGGAAGAACATCCTTGGCTTGGGATCGGCTGGGGAAGCTATTGGCTTACGTATCCGGAGTATAATTTTTTTATTCAAGAGCCGGATGTCATTATTTTTCACGCTCATAATATGTACCTTCACATTCCGGCGGAAACCGGTCTTTTGGGAGGGATTTTCTTTTTTATCCTTTTCTTCGGGCAAGGGTATGTTTCATGGAAGCGGTGGAAAGAAAAACAGGGGTTGTCACGCCTATTGGGGCTTGCAGGGATTTTATTATGCTTGTCCGCGGCGGTGTACGGAATCAGCGACTATCCCCTGTTCAGCCGTTCCGTTTCCTTTTGCTTTTGGTTTTTATCGGCTCTTTGCATATCCGGTGACAGCGAAAAAGGCGAGAAAAGAATATAAAATATTCTCTATTCATATAAAAAACGGTTTGTCCAATAGGAAAAATTTATAATACCTGTTAGGGATTTTATGAGAGAAGAACTGCGCTGAATCCGACACGATCTGAAAAAGTATGCTATAATTAAAAAGGTAATGGTCGTAAAATTTTGTGAAGCACGTGGGGATACGGGCGGCGCAAAATACGTATGACCGGCTTATCAGGCTGGAGGTTCTGCGGTATTTAAAATAAATAATATACACGGACCGCGGACTTTTATATTTTATTTATTTTGGGAGGATGATAGTAATGATCGACACCAATGACAGTGAGTTCCTTAGCCGGATTGAGGACAAAGATCTTCTTGCGAAAGTTTGCGATGCAAAAACGGCCGCAGCGATGATTCAGCCCGGCGACATTCTCGGCATCAGCGGATTTACTCCTTGCGGATATCCGAAAATCACGATGCATGAATTAGCGGAACGCATGAAAGAAACGCCGTTCCAGGTGGACGTATGGACAGGTGCATCTACAGGATCTCAGATTGACGGAGAACTCGTAGCGGTAAACGGTATCAGAAACCGTATGCCTTATCAGACGAACGGAACGCTGAGAAAAGCCATCAATGCCGGTGATATTAATTACTTCGACCTGCATTTGAGCCATGTGGCACAGCAGATCCGTGCGGGATTTTTCACCGATGCTGACGGAAAACGTGTGACCGGACCTGATTTTGCGGTGGTTGAAGTGTGCAAGATTGTAAAGAGAGATGGAAAAATCGGTCTTGTTACAACAACGGCTATCGGAAACTCCCCCGTTTTCGTTGATACGGCAAAGAAAGTCATTGTGGAAGTAAATACTACACAGCCCAAAGAATTAGACGGCATGGCAGATATTTATATGCGTAAAAATCCGCCTTTCTGTGAACCGATTCCGATTACCGGCGCCGGAGATCGCATCGGCACAAGCTATATCCCGGTCGATCCGGATAAGATTGCGGCCATCGTTCCCTGTGATTTGCCGGACGTAACCCGTGCACTCGCGCCGCTTGATGATGACGCTGAAAGAATGGGAAACAACCTCGTTGATTTCCTGAAAAATGAAGTCAAACACGGCAGACTTCCGGAAAACCTGCTTCCCTTGCAGTCCGGCGTAGGCAATGTGGCAAATGCCGTTATTAACGGACTTGTTAATTCCGACTTCAAGAATCTTTCCGTATATACGGAAGTTATCCAGGACGGCATGTTTGATTTGATTGATAAAGACAAGATTGACATGATTTCCGGCACATCCTTGTCCCCGTCCCCGGATGGACTGAAACGTTTCTATGACAATATTGAAAAATACAGCAAAAAGATTATTCTCCGTCCGCAGGAAATTTCCAATAACGGTGAAGTAGGACGCCGCATTGGTGTTATTGCCATGAATACGGCATTGGAAATGGATATTTACGGGCATGTCAACTCCACCCACGTATCCGGGACGAAATTGATGAACGGCATCGGCGGATCCGGTGACTTTGCACGCAACGGATTCCTCTCCTGCTTCTTCTGCCACAGCACGGCTAAAGGCGGCGCTATCTCCGCTGTTGTTCCGATGTGCTCCCATGTAGATCATACGGAACATGACACCCATGTATTTATTTCCGAACAGGGTGTGGCCGACGTTCGCGGACTTTCACCGAAAGAAAGAGCAAAGCTTATTATCAATAATGTAGCTCATCCGGATTACCGGGCACAGCTTATGGACTACTTCGAAAGAGCATGTGCGGCTAACGGCAACAGCCAGACTCCGCATCTTCTGGCGGAAGCATTTGATTTCCATAAGAGCCTGGCTGAAAACGGAACCATGCTTTTTAAGAAATAATGAAAGAACTTTCATAGATTTCTTTACAAAAACTCTTATTGTTATATAATATTTATGGTGATAACTGCCTGAAGGCAGAATCATATATGGATTCCGCAAGAGGTCCTGCTTCGGTGACAAGACAAAAAATGCGGCACCGCAGCGATAGGACTTTGTGAATCCGCAGAACAGGAGGTAATCATCCGGGAAGTTTACAAGTGAGAAGAACAAAAATGTCGCCGCTTGTTATTCATGAAAAGAGGATGAAAACTTCCGTCAATTACTTGTATTTTTAGGAGGAAGATGAACTTATGGCAAACGAATCCCTGAAAGCCAAACTTGAAGCATACGAAGCTGCTTGCGCAAAATCCTACGCAAAGACTCCGGAAAGAGTTGGGCTGAAACACAACAAGCTGTATACCCCGCTTGATATTGACGGGTTTGATTATGAAAGAGATCTCGGAATCCCCGGGGAATATCCATATACCCGCGGCGTTCAGCCGACAATGTACCGCGGCCGTCTTTGGACAATGCGTATGTATGCAGGCTTCGCTACAGCTGAAGAATCAAACAAACGTTATCGTTATCTGATTGCAAACGGCGGATCCGGTCTGTCCTGCGCATTCGACCTTCCGACACAGATCGGCTATGACTCTGATGACAAAATGGCCATCGGCGAAATCGGCAAGGTAGGCGTTGCAATCGATACATTAAAAGATATGGAAATCCTTTTCGACCAGATCGATTTGGGCAAAGTTTCCACATCCATGACCATCAATGCACCGGCATCCGTATTGCTTGCTATGTACATTGCAGTTGCTGAAAAGCAGGGCGTACCGGCTGACCAGCTTCGCGGCACCATCCAGAACGATATTCTGAAAGAATATGCTGCCCGCGGAACCTATATTTTCCCGGTTAAACCGTCCATGCGTTTAATTACCAACATTTTTGAATACTGCTCCCAGAACGTACCGAAGTGGAACACCATTTCCATTTCCGGCTACCATATCCGTGAAGCAGGTTCTACTGCAGCACAGGAAATTGCATTCACCATTGCTGACGGTATCGCTTATATCGAAGCAGCTTTGAAAGCCGGACTGAAAATCGATGATTTTGCAGGCCGTCTCTCCTTCTTCTGGAACGCACACAACAACGTACTTGAAGAAGTTGCAAAATTCCGTGCATCCCGTCGTCTCTGGGCATCCATTCTTAAAGAACGTTTCCATGCTCAGAAACCGAAATCCATGATGCTCCGTGTTCATACCCAGACAGCAGGCTCCATGCTGACCGCTCAGCAGCCGAACAACAACATCGTTCGTGTTGCTCTTCAGACAGCAGCAGCAGTTATGGGCGGAACACAGTCCTTGCACACCAACTCCCGCGACGAAGCTCTCGCTTTGCCGACAACCGAATCCGTAACCGTAGCTCTGCGTACACAGCAGATCGTTGCTTACGAATCCGGACTGGCTGACGTTGTTGACCCGCTCGGCGGCTCTTATTATGTAGAAGCTATGACCAATGCAATCGAAGCGGAAGCAAGAGAATACATCCGCAAGATTGACGAAATGGGCGGCGCAGTAGAAGCTATTGACAAAGGTTATATCCAGAAAGAAATCCAGGAATCTGCTTACGCTTGGCAGATGGCTGTTGAATCCGGCGAAAAGACAATTGTCGGCGTCAACAAGTTCACCATGGAAGAAGCTCCGGTTGAAGGCCTCCTGAAGGTTGATGCATCGGCAGGCGAATTCCAGAAGAACAAGCTGGCTAAAGTTAAGGCAGAACGTGATAACGCAAAGGTTCAGGAAGAACTGAAGAAGCTCGAAGTAGCTGCTGCTGATGAATCCGTAAACCTTATGCCGGTTATCCTTGACTGCGTACGTGCTTACTGCTCGCTCGGCGAAATTTGCGGAGTTCTCCGTAAAGTATTCGGCGAATACAAAGCACACAACACTCTTTAATCCTAACTAAAATATTTCTGGAGGTATATAACTATGGCAGATAAACGTATCAGAGTTCTTGTTGCAAAACCGGGCCTCGATGGACATGACCGCGGTGCAAAAGTAGTAGCTCGTGCACTTCGCGATGCAGGTATGGAAGTTATTTACACAGGTCTTCGCCAAACCGTTCCGCAGATTGTGGAAGCGGCAGATGCAGAAGACGTTAATGTAGTGGCACTGAGCCTTTTATCCGGTGCTCACAACACCCTTTTCCCGGAAGTGGTAGAATCATTGAAGGCTAAAGGAATGGAAGATGTTCTTGTTATCGGCGGCGGCGTAATTCCTTCCGGGGACATTCCCGGGCTCAAAGATGCCGGAGTAAAAGCTATCTTTACACCGGGCACCCCGACCAAGGAAATTATTGATTTTATCAAAGCTAACGTATAATCAATACTGATTCATAAAAGCTCAATAGTTGCACACGGGACTGCATTTGTTTGTGGTCCCGCTGCGACTATATTTACTCTTCAAAAGGCGGTGTATCTATGGAATTCTCAATGAAAAATTTTTGGGATGGATCCAGACGTGCCTTAGCGAGAGCAATCACCATCGTTGAAGACGAACGTGACGGTTGGGAAGATATTATGAAAGAAATCTACCACCATACCGGTCGTGCACAGGTCATCGGTATTACTGGTGCACCTGGTGCGGGTAAGAGCACACTTTCAGACGCGCTGATCAAGCAATACAGAAAACAGGGCAAAACAGTTGGTATCGTGGCTATCGATCCAACTTCTCCATTCTCCGGCGGTGCTATTCTTGGCGACCGTATCAGAATGAATGACCTTACACTGGATGAAGGTGTATATATCCGCAGTATGGGTACTCGCGGCAGTCTTGGCGGATTATCCAGAAAGACTTCCGATGCAGTCAAGCTGATGGATGCTTTCGGACTCGATGTTATACTCATCGAAACAGTAGGCGTAGGGCAATCAGAAGTAGATATCGTTAAGAATGCGGATACAACTCTTGTTGTGCTCGTACCCGGACTGGGTGACGATATTCAAGCTATTAAAGCAGGCATCCTTGAAATCGGGGATGTATTCTGCATTAATAAATGTGATCGTGACGGATCGGATCGTTTAAATGTAGAAATCGAAATGATGCTTGATTTGGGCGAAGCCCAGAACTGGCGTCCTCCGATTGAACGAACGATTGCAAACAAGGATGAAGGCGTGGCAGACGTCGTCAATTCCTTAGGTGAACATCGAAAATATCTTGAAGAATCCGGCTTGCTGGAGGAACGCAGACGTGAACGTGCACGTACAGAGATGATTGAGATGATTCACGGTCATATCACCCGTCATGTCATGGATAGTGTCGTAAAGACGGGTAAATTTGCTGACTACGTAGAACAAGTCTATGAACGGGAAACCGACCCGTTCACAGTGGTTGATTCTATCGTGGGAAATATATTTAAATAATTCAAAGGAGGAATTATTATGGCATTCAAAGTATTGTGTGTTGACCATGTCGGTGTGGCAGTCAATGATTTGGCTCTGATTAAACAGCAGATGAAAGATTTGCTGAATCTGGAACCGTCTCTGCCGGATGAAACCGTTGAAGAACAGCATGTTACAACAAGCTTCTTCAAACCGTCAGCACAGAGCGAAGCTTGCGAACTGGAATTTTTAGGTTCGACCACTCCGGACGGCCCGATCGCTCGTTACATCGCTAAAAACGGCGGTAAAAACGGGTTCCAGCATGTAGCGCTCCGCGTAGACAACATTGTGGAAGCACTGGCTGCTCTTCCGGATGAAGCTAAACTTGACAAAAAGTTCAGAATCGGTGCCGGCGGCTGCCACATTGCATTTATGCATCCCAAAGTTACCGGTCTTTTGCTGGAACTGACCGAACGCCCCGGCGGCCCGTCTTTCTAATCGCATAAGGATCGGTCCCTATGCTATAATAGGGACGTCCCGCAAAGGGACCAATATTTTTGGAGGTGTAAGAATGGCAACTGTTGCAGAAAGAATTGAACTTCTCCATAAGAACCTCGCTCACGTTGAGGCTATGGGTGGTGAAAAACGTGTTGAAAAACAGCACGAAAAAGGCAAACTGACTGCTCGCGAAAGACTCGCTCTTCTGTTTGATGAAGGATCTTTCGTAGAAGTCAATGCACTCGTTAAATCCCGTTGCTACAACTTCGGTCAGGAAAAGAAAGATCTTCCGGGCGAAGGTGTTGTTACAGGATATGGTACTGTTGACGGAAGACTGGTATTTGCATTTGCACAGGACTTCACAGTAGAAGGCGGATCCCTGGGCGAAATGCATGCAGCTAAAATCGTTCATGTAAACGAGCTGGCTCTTAAAGTAGGTGCTCCCTGCGTAGGTCTGAATGACTCCGGCGGAGCTCGTATCCAGGAAGCGGTAGACGCACTTTCCGGCTACGGCAAAATCTTCTGGTGCAATACCATTGCATCCGGCGTAATTCCGCAGATTTCCGCTATCATGGGACCGTCTGCAGGCGGCGCTGTATATTCCCCGGCACTGACCGACTTCATCTACATGGTTAAAGGTACATCCCAGATGTTCCTTACAGGACCGGCTGTAGTTGAATCTGTCACCGGCGAAAAAATTACCGCTGAAGCTCTTGGCGGAGCTATGACACATAACCGTACATCCGGTGTTGCTCAGTTTGCGGCTGAAAATGACGAAGACTGCATTAAACAGATTCGTTATCTGCTCTCCTTCTTACCGAGCAACAACATGGAAGATGCACCGATTGTAGAAACCGGTGATGATCCCTGCCGTACGGACCCGGCTCTTGACACCCTTATGCCGGAAAACTCCAACGCACCCTATGATATGTATGATGTAATCAAATCAATCGTTGATAACGGTGAATTTTATGATGTGGCAAAAGAATGGGCGAAGAACATTATCACAGGCTTCTGCCGCATGGATGGACAGACCGTCGGCATCATTGCCAACCAGCCGAACTTCATGGCAGGCTGCCTTGACTACAATGCATCCGATAAAGCTGCCCGCTTCATCCGTTTCTGCGACTGTTTCAACATTCCGGTTCTCAACGTAGTGGACGTACCGGGCTTCCTCCCGGGCAAACAGCAGGAATATGCCGGCGTTATTCGCCACGGCGCTAAAATGCTGTTCGCATACTGCGAAGCCACCGTTCCGAAAGTTACCCTCATTCTCCGTAAAGCATACGGCGGTTCCTACATCGCTATGTGCTCCCGTGAACAGGGTGCTGACCAGGTATTTGCTTGGCCGACAGCAGAAATCGCTGTTATGGGACCTGCCGGCGCAGCTAACATCATCTTCAAGAGAGATCCGGAGAAAGAACAGCGCACCAAAGAATACGTGGATGAATTTGCAACTCCTTACAAAGCAGCAGAACGCGGCTATGTAGATGCAGTTATTGATCCAAGAAACTCTCGTCCCGTAGTTATCAATGCTCTGAAGATGCTTGCTTCCAAACATGAAGTACATCCGGCTAAGAAACACGGAAACATTCCGCTGTAATAGATAGCTAATACATTGATGATATTTGAAAGGATGGGTATAGATGAATAACGATACAGTTATGTATATCGCGGTATTTGCTGCCGTAGTAGCAGTAATTGCCCTGATCATGATCTGGCAAGTACGTTCATCTCTCAATCAGTCCGCAGCACCCGCTGCCGCAGCAGCTCCTAAAAGAGCAGTACCGGCAGCAGCTCCCAAAGCCGGAGATAATGGTGCTGTAGTAGCAGCTATTGCCGCAGCAATCGTTGCTATGGGCGGCGGTGAAATTGTTTCTATCCGCCCGGCAGCTAGAACCGGCTGGACAACAGGCGCTCGTATCGCAGGTGTTTCCGGCAACCAGCAGTTCTAATTGAAAGTTGAAAGTACAAAATTAGGAGGAAAAACAATGAGAAAATTTACCGTAACAGTTAACGGCCAAGATTACGATGTAGTAGTTAAAGATGGCGGCGTTGCAGCAGCAGCACCGGCACCGGCAGCAGCTCCTGCTCCGGCTCCCGCACCTGCAGCAGCACCGGCAGCAGCTCCTGCTCCGGCTCCCGCACCTGCAGCAGCACCGGCACCGGCAGCAGCTCCCGCAGGCGCAGGCGAAGTTATCGAAGCTCCGATGCCCGGCAAAGTTATTAAAATCAACAAACGCGTTGGTGATGCAGTAGCTTCCGGCGATGAAGTTCTGGTTCTTGAAGCTATGAAGATGGGTAACCCGATTATGTCGCCTTGCGATGGCAAGATTACAGGCATGCCTGTATCTGAAGGCCAGAGCGTACAGGGTGGGGACACACTCTTCACAGTGGGCTAATTCTAATATTAAAAAAGCAGTGCTATGGCACTGCTTTTTTTGATGCTTCATTTTTAAAATGAAATAAGTACACTTTTGCGTCCGTTACATCGTTATACTGTCCGATTTTTTTCATGGGAAAGAAGGCTTGTTAGAAAAATGTTCCACATTTTTTACAGAATCACATTTTTATAAAACGCGCTGCGAATCTTTTTGTAAGCATTGCCGCTTTCGGAATACTCGCTCATCAAGACCGTATTTAACAGCAAATATGGTCTTGATGTTTTTTTTAGGGCGGCGCAGAATTTTTTAACGGTGCGAATGAAAAACAAGATGAATAGGAAAACGGTAAGGATCCATGAAATTGACAGAAAAAATTTACCTAAAAATATTTAAAAGATTAATTATCAACTATTGCATGGGGGGGGGTAGACAATGATAAAATGAAATGCAAAGATGACTTTATTTTATAATCATCTTTAATAACCGTTTTTTTCGGGGCTGTAGTTTTCCGTGAGAACTGAGAAATTGAGAGGGAAGAAAGGAAGTGCTTTTATGATGAAAAAGGAAAAGTTCATGAAAAAAAGCCTCAAAATGGCATTGTTGCTTTCTGTGCTGTTGAGAGGGCACGGCATGGTAAGCGCCAATGTTGCCACCTTGACTACTAATGATGATAATAGAAACATCAGCGTAAATACCAACAGTGGGTCGGTCGAAATCACCCTCAGCGGCACTGCCAAGGATCCCGGGCAGACGGCCTTAGGAAAAGGCGCAAAGGCTACCGGGAACCTCGCTACTGCTATCGGAGCGGATGCAGAGGCCACAGGGCAGACCAGCACAGCCTTGGGAAATGCGGCCAAGGCGAAGGGCGTGAGCGCTACGGCCGTAGGCGACGGGGCTTATGCGACCCTCGGAGGATCTGCCTTAGGGCATTTCGCGTACGCCCGGGGAGACCACAGTGTAGCTTTCGGATTTGAAGCACAAACAGGGACGGATGGCATTCCCGCAGATGGAACTGAGGCCATCGCCATCGGCTACTCGGCAAAGGCGCAAAAGCAAAAGGCCATTGTCATCGGGAGCGGCGCACGTGCTGAGGAAGAGGGTGCAACGGCTTTGGGATACAATGCGGTAGCTCGTGAGAAGAATGCACTGGCGCTCGGATACAATGCGAGAGCGCATCTGGAGAATAGTGTGGCCATCGGCTACAATTCTTCGGTAGGTGCGGTGAATTCCGTTTCTTTTGGCAGCTCCGGTGCGACCCGGCGACTGATGTATGTGTCTGCCGGTGAATCTGAAACGGATGCGGCTAATTTCGGACAGTTACTAAAATCCGCCAGATTAAACGGCAGTAAATTAGAGTTTTACACGAATGCTTTTAAAAAATCTTTTGATGTAGATTTATCTTCACTGTCAGGCGGCGGCGGAGCAGGCGGGACGGTCATTAGTGGCGGCACTGTCACCTATGGTGCGACCGGAAACGGTACTCTTACGCTGACGAGCGGTACCAGCACCGTTGCTTCCATTGCAGGTCTTACGGATAAATATACTACAGGAGTCGAATTGACGGGGAATACGGTTACTTTCACCCGCAATGACGGCGGCACCTACAGTTTTGAACTGCCTGCTTCCGCAGGCGCCGGCGGCGGTATGTCTTCCCTGCAGTTTGCCGGGGACGACGGGACGGTCATCACGAAAACGAACGGACAGCAGTTGGCAATCCTCGGCGGGGCGCCTCCGGCCGCCTTGTCGGAAAAGAATATCGGTGTGGTGTCGGAGGGCGGCGCCTTGAAGATCAAGCTTGCCAAAGAAATTACGGGCATCTCCAGTATCACTACCGAGAGCGGCGTGAAAATTGATGCCGACGGACTACATGCAGGAAATAAGAAAATTACGGGAGTCGCAGACGGCACTGCTGATTCAGATGCTGTAACCGTAGGTCAGCTAAATAAAGCCGTAGGGTTTAACGTGAATACTATTAATGCGGATCTGAAAGCTGCCAATAGCCGTATTACCCGCATGGACAGCAAGGTCAACAAGGTAGGAGCGGGAGCGGCCGCTTTAGCCGCTTTACACCCTCAGGACTATGATTCGTCCGCCAAATGGGATGTTGCCGCCGGTTTTGGTAATTACCGCAATTCAAACGCTGCGGCAATCGGTTTATTTTATCGTCCCAACCCCGATATGATGTTCAGTGTGGGGACAAATTTCGGAAACGGTGAGAATATGGTGAACTTCGGAGTCAGCGTGAAACTGGGCAAGAGCAGTCCCTATGCGGCAATGAGTAAGGCACAACTGGTGGACACCGTAGAAAAGCAGAATGAAAAGATTGAGCGGATAGAGGCACAGCTCCGGGTCATGATGGAAAAAATGGACGCTATGCAGGAGAAGTAGAAGGTGATTCCGTTTTGACGAAAACAGCGTACACCTGATATAAAAAGTATGATAAAACCGGATATGCAGGCCAATCAGCAGGCATATCTGGTTTTATGGTGTGTCAAAAATATTTAAAGCCATTTTTATATTTCTTAATAATCATTAATAAGCGTCAGGTTCCCGTTCTGCTTCTTTTGCTAAAGAAATAAGCAGGCGGAGCATGGTGAGACTGGTTTCCTCAAAGGAGGCTGTCTCATCAAAGGCAGCCACAATTCCGTAGCGGAAAAGCAATTCCTTATCTTCTTTTTTTGCCTGGTGGACAGCAATTAAGATATCATCCCGTCCCATCATGGCCAATGTTTGTGACATAGGGATAACCGCTTTTGTCATCGTAGGACTTTTTGAGGTATAAAAAATGAAATGGACATCATTATCGGCAGCGGTTTGTGCGGAAACCTCCGGGGAAAGCAGAGGCCCGACGTCGACGTCCCAGCCCTGGTCGGCAAAAACGGTAGCCGCTATTTTACGGGATTCTTTATCATCATCTTCTTCTAATTCGGGAAGAAACAGACGCGGTCGGCGGCCGTCCATTTCTTCAAATTGTTCGGTAAGCTTAAGGGCTTCACGGGTCAATGCGTTGTTTTCATTGGATGCCATATGTTTCCTCCTCATAAAACGATATCGGTGGCAAGGAATAAATAAAATATCAGATTAAATGTTACAACCATTATATGATAACAATATTGAAAAAAGCAAATAAAATGATTGTAATTCATGATATAAAGATAAGAATAAAATATATGATAAATAGATATAGATTGATTGACACTTATAATATAATGAATTATACTAAAAATGTAGTTATTTAGACAATTTCATACAGCGGACAGATGCGAAAGCATAAAAGAGAATCCGGTATAATCCGGAGCGGTCCCGCCACTGTAAAGGGAGTTTATACCAAAAAAGTCACTGGGAAACCGGGAAGGCGGTATAAATGAGGAACTTAAGCCAGGAGAACTATCTGTCTGAAAATCACCGTTATACCTGCGAGAGATGGGAAGGGGATTGGAAATTTCCTTGTCCGGCTATCGTTATATTTTCCAGATAGTCGTTTTTTATTGATAAGAGAGCGTGGTAAGGAGGTGCAAATATCGGCGATGTAAAAAATGGTTCTGGCGTCATCAGAAGATGCAGTCATTTTTGAATAAAATCTGTATTTGATGGACGGAAAGCAGGATCATTATTTTTCTGGGAAATTGTCTAAAATTATTATAAGGAGGATGTTTTCATGGATGAACAAAAGTCCCAGGATTCGGTAAAACAACTGACTGATAAAGAGTTGGAAGAAATTTTGAGAAAATCAAATGAAAAAGCCGAATTTCCGCAAGTAGAATTTGATGAATTTACAGCACCCGCTTATGAGGAATGGGTGGACGCATGTAATGCACTTTTGAAGGGGAAACCTTTCGATAAAATCATGTATACCGATACGTATGAAGGGATTACCTTCAGCCCGATTTACACCAAGAGTACAGGTCCTGATGCGAAAGAAGATATTCTTCCGACCGACGATTATCCGGGCATGGGCGACTATATGCGCGGTGCAACGGTGAACGGGTATAAGTGCGCTCCCTGGGGCATTGCACAGGCTTGTGATGAAACACTGCCTAAAGAAAATAATGAACTTCTGAAGCATGAAATTGACAGAGGTTCTACGGTTTATAATGTCCGCATTGACAGCGCTACGGCAGAGGGGATTGATGTAAAAGATGCCGAGAAGCCGGGAGATTACGGCGTAAGCATTACCACTTTGGAAGATATGCATACACTGCTTGACGGACTTGATTTGGAAAAGATTCCGTTCATGATGTATACCGGCGCGTCTTCGCTCCGTCTGTTGGCACTCGTAGCTTCCGCATTAAAAGCACAGGGAAAGGATGTCAGCAAACTGCACGGTGTGATCGGGGCCAACCCGGTAGCACAGCTTGTCCGGAACGGAAAACTCCGTGAATCTCTGGATAAGGATTATGACGATATGGCGGAATGTATCCGCTGGGCTAAAAAGAATGCACCGGAACTCAGAACCATCATGGCAAGAAGTGAAGTATTCTCCCGCGGCGGCTGTAATGCAGTCCAGGAAGTCGCTTATACCTTTGCTATGGCAGTAGAGTACATCCGCCAGATGCAGAAACGGGGTCTTGCTATCCACGACATTGCCCGGTCTATCAATTTCGGATTTAATACAGGAGCTATTTTCTACATTGAAATTGCCAAGCTCCGTGCGGCACGCCAGGTATGGTCAAATATTATGAAAGCGTTCGGCGCTGATGAAGCGGATCGCTCCGCCAAGATTCATGCCCGCCCGGCTTTATTTACCAAAACGGTGTATGATATCGGCGTCAACATGTTGCGTAATACGACACAGATTTTCTCTGCGGTTGTCGGCGGCGTAGATACCTATGAAAATGAACCGTATGATGAAACCGTTCGTAAAGGCGATGAATTTTCCCGCCGTATTGCCAGAAACCTGCATATCATGCTTCAAGAAGAATTCGGCATGCTTCGTCCGATTGATCCGGCCGGCGGTTCCTGGGGGATTGAAGCCCTGACCAAAGAGATGGCGGAAAAAATCTGGGCGGAATTCCAGAAAATCGAATCTCTCGGCGGCATTGTAAAAGCCTTGCAGGAAGAATATCCGCAGCAGCAGATTCTCGAAGTTCTGAATAAACGTTTCAAGGCTCTCGAACTCCGCAAGGACAGCGCTGTCGGAACGAATATGTATCCGAATATGACGGAAGAACTTTTGGAACCGCGTCCGGAAGATACGCCGGCGCTGAAAAAAGAACTGGCCGACGGTGTTGAAAAATACCGCTCCGATATTGACAAAGAATACTTGAAAGATACATTGGCAAATATCGGAAACGCAGGCGAAGGGGAATTGGTAGAAAAAGCGATTGCCGCTTTCTCCGCAGGGGCTACGATTGCAGAAGTCAAAGCAGCCGAAAAATCGGACGGCGGTTCTATCGAAGTGAGAAAAATTTACCCCCACCGTTGGACGGAACGTTTCGAAAGACTCCGTATGGATACGGCGGAATACAAAAAAGAAACAGGCAAGAATGTGGAAATCTTCTTGGCCAATATGGGACCGATTCCGCAGCACAAAGCGAGAGCGGACTTCTCCACCAGCTTCCTCCAGGTCGGTGAATTTAATATCCACCTGAACGAAGGATTCCAGGATGATGAAGGAAAACCGGGATCCCGTTGGGATAAGTGCGTAGAAGCGCTGAAAGCCGGTATTGACGATAAAGGCACTCCTTATGACGGCGCCGTTATCTGCTCTACAGATGCCACCTATCCTGAAGATGTACCGGCTCTTGCACCCCGTCTGAAGGAAGTACTGGGAGACGGCGTCCTTTTCCTGGCCGGTGCGGCACCGAAAGACTTGGAACCTGTATATCGTGAGGCGGGCGTTGATGAATTTATCAGTGTCAAAGCAAATTGCTATCAGATCCTCCGCATGCTCCAAAAGAAAAAAGGAATCAAGATTACGGAAGAGGAGGTAAAATAATATGGCAATGAATCCGGATTTTACAAAAATTAACCTGGAAGAACATCCGCATTGTTCTTATGATACATGGAAAGAAGATTTAGAAAAAACAACAGGGAAAACCTATGATGACCTCTATGAACAAACCATGGAACGTATTCCTGTAGGTCCCCTCTATACCAAAGATGTATATGACAGCTGCAATCATCTTGACTTTATGAGCGGTATCCCGCCGTTCCTGCGCGGACCGTACTCCACAATGTATGTATTCCGCCCCTGGACGGTGCGTCAGTATGCAGGGTTCTCCACGGCGGAAGAATCCAATGCGTTTTACCGCAGAAACCTGGCGGCAGGGCAGAAAGGGCTTTCCATTGCGTTCGACCTTCCGACACACCGCGGCTATGATGCGGATAACCCCCGTGTTATCGGCGACGTAGGTAAAGCGGGCGTTTCCGTTTGCTCCATGCTGGATATGAATATCCTTTTCGCAGGTATTCCGTTGGACCAGATGTCCGTTTCCATGACAATGAACGGCGCCGTACTTCCGATTCTGGCATTCTTTATTTCCGCCGGTATCGAACAGGGCGTAGATAAGAAAATACTTGCCGGTACGATTCAGAACGATATTCTGAAAGAATTTATGGTTCGTAACACCTATATCTATCCGCCGGCTATGTCCATGCGTATTATCGGTGATATCTTCGAATATACAACGAAATATATGCCGAAATTCAACAGTATTTCCATTTCCGGTTATCACATCCAAGAATGCGGCGCTACCTGCGACCTGGAAATCGGCTACACATTAGCGGACGGTATGGAATACATCCGCTGCGGTGAAAAAGCGGGACTTCCTGTCGATGCCTTTGCAAAACGTCTGTCCTTCTTCTGGGATCAGGGAAAGAACTATTTCATGGAAATTGCAAAGATGAGAGCGGCTCGTGTTCTCTGGGCAAAGATTCTGAAACAGTTCGGCGCGGAAAACCCGAAATCTATGGCGCTTCGTACCCACTCCCAGACATCCGGCTGGTCACTGACAGAACAGGATCCGTTCAATAACATTGCACGTACCTGTATGGAAGCTATGTCGGCAGCTCTCGGACATACCCAGTCCCTCCACACCAACGCATTGGACGAAGCGATCGCACTTCCGACCGATTTCTCCGCCCGTCTGGCTCGTAATACACAGCTCTATATCCAGGATGAAACCAAAGCCTGCAAGATCATCGATCCCTGGGGCGGTTCCTACTATGTAGAATACTTGACAAACCAGATTATCCGCCGCGCTTGGGGTCATATCCAGGAAGTCGAAGCCCTGGGCGGCATGGCGAAAGCGATTTCCACCGGACTTCCGAAAATGCGTATCGAAGAATGTGCGGCTCGTCGCCAGGCTGATATCGACAGCGGCAAAGAAACCATTGTCGGTTTGAACAAGTACCGTCTGGCTAAAGAAGATCCGCTGAACGTTCTTTCCATTGATAATACGGCCGTACGTAATGCCCAGATTAAACGTCTGGAAAAACTGAGAAGCATTCGTGATCCTGATGCGGTAGCACGGGATCTGGAAGCGATTACCAAAGCAGCGGAAACCCGTGATAACGGTAACCTTCTTGAACTGGCGGTACAGGCAGCCCATGACCGTGCGTCGCTGGGTGAAATTTCCGACGCGGTTGAAAAAGTATCCGGCCGTTTCAATGCGACCATTCACACCATTTCCGGAGTTTACTCTTCTGAATTTGATAATTCCGGACAGCTGGAAGAAGCAAAGAAACTGGCTGACAGATTTGAAGAACTTGAAGGTCGTCGTCCCCGTATTTTCCTGGCAAAGATGGGTCAGGACGGTCACGACAGAGGCCAGAAAGTATTGGCAACATCCTTTGCAGATATGGGCTGGGACGTCGACGTAGGTCCTCTGTTCCAGACACCGGAAGAAGCGGCACAGGATGCGGTGGATAACGATGTTCATATGGTTGGCTTCTCCTCTCTGGCGGCAGGCCATAAGACCCTGTTGCCCGCTATCGTAGAAGAATTGAAAAAACATAACCGTGAAGATATCCTCGTCTGCATCGGCGGCGTTATCCCGGCACAGGATTATGATTACCTCTACGAACACGGCGCGCAGGCCATCTTCGGACCGGGTACTAATATCCCGGAATGCTGCATTAAATTGCTCCACATGCTTGTTGACCGTGCTGAAGAGGAAGCCAAGGAAGGTTAAGGTATAGTGATATGGCCCAAAACGATGATGACTTAAGACCAAGCTGGGTACCTAAAGAAGCAAATCCCGAGTTTGCCTGCTCCGTTATGCGCGGCATTGATACCGCCATGAACAGTGTGACAGGCGCTAAGGAATATCCCACAGAGGCTAAGCTTCGTAAAGTACCGCTCCGCAAGAAATTGTCCGTGGAGGAATATGTGGAAGGGGTAGCGAAAGGGGATCGTATGATTCTCTCCAAAGCAATCACCCTCATTGAAAGCAATTCTCCGAGAGATTTTGACAGAGCACAGCGGGTACTCCAGGGACTTCTTCCCCGGACGGGAAAGGCACTGCGCATCGGGATTACCGGTGTGCCCGGAGCCGGAAAAAGTAGCTTCATCGAATCTTTTGGTACCATGCTTTGCCAGCAAGGCTACAAAGTGGCGGCTTTGGCCATCGACCCGACAAGTTCCATCACCGGCGGATCGATTCTCGGCGATAAGACACGCATGCAAACATTATCCAGAGAACCGAACTGCTTTATCCGTCCGTCCCCCTCAAAGGGGACATTGGGCGGTGTCGCACGGAAGAGCCGTGAAACCATGCTTCTTTGCGAAGCGGCCGGCTATGATGTGATTTTGGTGGAAACCGTAGGCGTAGGTCAGTCGGAAACCACCGTCCGTGATATGGTAGACTTTTTCATGCTTGTCGTACTGACCGGAGCAGGCGATGATTTGCAAGGCATAAAAAAAGGAATCATGGAACTCGCCGATGCCATTGTCGTCAATAAAGCCGACGGCGATAATCTGGAACGAGCCAAAGTGACCCAAGGCGAGTATGAACGTATGGTGGAATTTATCCGTCCCGCCACCGAAGGCTGGGAAACCCATGCTTACCGCTGCTCCGCTTTAAAAAAGACAGGACTTCTGGAGCTTTGGGCGGTCATGAGAGAGTTTGAAAAGGTGACGAAAAAATCCGGCGTCTTTGAAAACAGGCGGCAGCGTCAGATACTTTCCTGGGTACGCAGTATGATTGACGAACATCTGCATAATCTGTTTTTTGAGAACCCGGTCATCAAAAACCGTATTCCCCAAGTCCGTGCCGCTGTACTGACAGGAGTGATTTCTCCCAGCCAGGCGGTTGCCGAACTTATCAAAGTTTTTGATATGGACAGAGCGTCCGCCAAGCATTTGGAAGAAACAAGCCGTTAAAGATGATTCTCCGGTAAAGGAATGAAATCCTTTAGCACCTTATTTTGAAATGAAGAATATCCCCGGAGATGGTTCCGGGGATTCTTTATTTTGATTTTTATTGATCCTTTGATTTGTATATGTAAAAACAATAATTTATAGAAAAAGGAGGAATTACCGTGAAAGAATTATATCTCGCCGGTGGTCCCTACTATGGTATACAAGAAGTATTCTCCCGGATTCACGGAGTGACAGGAACTGTCGCAGGATTTGCGAACAGCGGGAAAGAAAATCCCACCAAAGAAGAAGTGGCTGACGGACACACGGGAGCGGTAGAATGCGTAAAAGTCATTTATAATCCGAAAAAAATAGATATAGGCTCGTTGCTGTCTATATTTTTTACAATAGTCAATCCCTATACCGAAGGCGTACAGGGAAAATGTGAAGGTCCCCAATATAAAACAGGGATTTATTTTACATCCAATGAAGATATTCCCCAAATCACCTATTATGTGACGTACATACAAAACAGAGGGAACAGCCGGCAGATGAGTGAGTCCTGTCTGGTGATGAATGAAGTGCAGAAGAAGATCCCGCCCAAAGTGCAGACGGAAGTCAAAAAATTGGAAAACTTCTATGAAGCGCCGGAAGAAGAACAGCATTTCTTGCGAAAACACCCGGAAACGTATTCTCCTATTGATATTGAACTTTTAGAAAAATCAGGAACTTTTGACACGACATTTTGATAGGACGATTTTGAATAGAAAATGAAATAAAATAATAGCGGGCAGATTGACAGAATGTATGAGTAGTGCTATTATGATGTCAGCTGAATATAGTAAACAGGTGCTTGAAAAAGCTTAATAGGGAAGACCGGTGAGAAGCCGGCACGGTCCCGCCACTGTAATGCAGAGCAAACCTGAATATGTCACTGAGAAATCGGGAAGACCGGGTAAGCGAAGAAGCAAAGTCAGGAGAACTGCCTGTTTGGTATCACCGTTTGACCCACGAGCGATGGGAAGGAGATTCTTATAGACTCTCTTTGCGTTCGTGTAAAGAGTTTTTTTAATGGTCCGGCGGATCAGTTAAAAATTGAATAAAAAAAACAGGTGCTTGAAAAAGCTTAATAGGGAAGACCGGTGAGAAACCGGCACGGTCCCGCCACTGTAATGCTGAGTAAATCCGATAAAGTCACTGAGGAATTGGGAAGACCGGATAAGCGAAGAAGCAAAGTCAGGAGAACTGCCTGTTTTTACTGCTGATTGACCTGCGAGCGATGGGGAGGCGGTGTGACAGATATTTTTGACGTACACCACCCCTTTCTGAAAAGCAGGGGTGGGTTTTATTTATGGAACAGCGAGTGAGGACTTGAGTTTCATAAGGAGAATGATGACAGGGAAACATCATTCTCCAAATCCAAACGATGCTTGTAATGCCTCCGGGCTTTACATATGAGAGAATTGGCAACGATTCTTTACAAGGTTCATCTCCTTTGAACGATGGTAAAGGGAAAGACCATCGTTCCCCTTTTTACAAATTCTTCTTATGAAGTGACTATAATCATTGGATTGGATGTAAATGCCGGAAACGGCTTTACATATACTTGCAGGGATACCCGCAAGGTTCACTTTCTCCGAACGGTGGCAGCAGGGAAGTACCATCGTTCCCCTTTTTAAAACATCTCCTTAGGAGTGTATATACCCAACTTCCTGTATTCTCTTCACGGATAGAGTGAAGAAAGTCGGGAAATCTCCTTTGAACGATGATGGTAGCAGGGAATATCATCATCGTTCACTCCCCTATTTTATTAATAACATCATGCAGGTGTTATTATATAGTTCTCATTTGGGACACGATAGTGTCTCCCCCTTTTGAAGCGGCGTTGCTGCTTCTTTTTTTATGTCTTTTAAAAATTACGGTTTCAAAGATTTCCCTATCATACCGCAAAAAAAGCCTTACCCCCTTTGGAGAGAATCCGAAAAGAGGGAAGGCTTTTCTTTTGTGACTATTCTTTGAATATAGGATCATCCGACACAAGAAGACTGCCATGCATGGTAAGCGCCTGGCTGTCAAGACCGTACTCGGGAGAAGATAAATCATAGACAGGGTTATAATAATTCGTTTTTGCCTGCCAAACATTCGAAGCCAGATCGAAAATCAAATCATTTGTAAAAACTTTATCCCTATGACTTTCCAGCGTCGGCAATAGAGACGGACAGAGATTCCGGTACTCAGGAGACGCGTATACCCACAGCGGGATACGCACCATGTCATACGAAAAAGAAGACGTTCCGTGATAATGAACCATATCCTCCCCGTGATCAGAAAAATACATCATCGTCTGCAAATGAAGATGCTCCTTTGCATACTCAAAAATGTCCCGGAGCATATGATCCGTATAAGCCAAGGTGACATCATAATCGTAATGAGGACTGTCAGAAGAAATCAAAGTATCCGCCCCGTAGCCGAAAGGGACACGGCTTGCGTAATTATAATGACTGCCGTTGATGTGGATAAAAATGACACGCTTCTCCGCCGGCGGGAGCTTTTTCATGACATTCACCGCTTCTCCGTCAAGGCTGTTTTCCCAATAAGACGCGTCGCAGCGATTACCGATGACGGAAACACCGGCACTGGCAAGAGAACTTCGATTCTGAAAAGAAATCCAATCCGTCCGGTACCCCGCTTTTCTCGCCGCATCGACAAGACTTGCCGCATTTTTCAATGACGGATCGCCGTACTGATTGGTACTCGTCAAAGCGAAACTGAGCGACATGACCGTTGTGGGGAAATTGGCATACCCCTTGCGGGCGAAAAAGAAATCAGGAGACTTTGCCATTTCAGACTCCCAAGGCGTTGTCTTTTCAGGATAAGAAGGAGTAAAAGCCTGCATGTGATCACGATTTGCACTTTCACCGATGACGATGATATGCGTACCCTTGACATCGATTTGCCCGGGTAAAAGAACCATACCCTTTTCATTTTCATCCAGATGCGTACTCAATGTCTGCAAAAGATGAAAAGAACTGCTGCCTTTATGCATAGCCCGATACATATGAATGGGAAAAACATGCATCATCTGCCGGACAAAACCGCCGGTAAATAAAATCGTAATAACCACAAGAGCGGCCAGACAACGCTTTGAGGGAGAACGCAAAGGGAAAGCATCTTGCCTCAAAGAAGACAAAGCACGGAAAGAAACCAACTGGCAGACAGAAAAAATAAAAACAAGAAAACAGCCGGTAAGTGCGATATAAAGAGGAGAAGCTACCGTGCGGACAAATTCGACCGCCTCAGCCCTGTTTGTCATAGAAATAGCCATCAAGGCAAACAAATCCATCTCACTTTTGTAAATCACATAATATCCGATATACACCAGCGGCGTGACTGCCATGGCAAAAGCAAACAACCCCTCAAAAAAAGACAAGATAGGAGAAAATAATTGGAACTTCCATTTCCAAGCATAAAAAATATAGGGCAGCGTAAACAAAAGAGCGATCATACCGTAATAATCACCGAGAAACTTATTCTCCGGCAAATATAAATACCCGTACGCCCAGGTAAACGTAGCAAACCAGATCAGCGGCAAAATAAAAGACAGCCCGAGATATTTCCGCAAAAAAGACATCCGGAATACGGAAAATAACCCCGACATAGCCAAAAATAAAATGCCGGCAGACACCCACAAACGAGGATTCCCCAGAGCGGGAACAAACCGTGCATCACCAATTATCCATAAAAGAAACAAAACAATGGAAATAATACCGACCGTACTGACCAAAGCAAAATACATAGCCTTTTTCATAGAAACTCCTAACGCCGTCAAAGCGGCATATAAAAATCTTAGAGAAATCATACGGATTCATTATAGTAAAAAAACAAAACTTTTACAAAACATGCGCAAACTGTCAATCGTAAAAAAATGACGGCAGAAATGAAATGCGTTTTATAAATGGAATTAAATGGGAGTTGTCACAAAAGGAAAGAATGAAGAGTGTAAGCTGTCCCCGCTTGTCGGGGAAAGTGTCAACCGACAGGTTGACGAAAGGGGTATGAGTGAGCAGATACAAAAAAGGTTTCTCACAGAACGATATTGAATACCTGCCCGTCATTCTTGAACGGAGTGAAAAAGAGGTCAGGAATAGAATCATGAAAAAGTACGGGAAAGAGTGAAGAATCCGGGCAAAGGTTGCAAGTATTCAATGTGTTTTCCTGTATTCAATGCCGAATTCTTTGCTAACACTCATTACTCTGCTGTTCTATTCATTCGCATACTTCCACCGCTCAGGAATGCCGGCAAGAGTGCTTTTGTTTCTCTATGATGTGCTGACCTGTGTACTCAGACTTGCCCCTATCGTTGCGAATGGTTGGTACATCTCTCCGCATTCGGGGGAAGTAACGGCTAAGGAAGAAAGAATTTATAGGTTTTATTATTTAAATACGTTTTTGACGATACCCTATGCCGGATTCTTTGCTAACACTCATTACTCTGCTGTTCTACTCATTTGCATACTTCCACCGCTCAAGAATGACGGCAGAGGGGGATTGCGTTTTTCAGCGGTATTAAATGACTTCTTATATAAAAAAATAGGGAATGTAAGCCTTCCCCGCTTGTCGGGGAAGGTGTCAACCGACAGGTTGACGGAAGGGGCAAGTGTGAGCAGACATGAAAGAATAGAATACAAGTATGAGCAAAAAGATAAAATATTGACAGGTATTTTGCTATAAAGCCATCTTATAAAAATATTCTATGACAATTAAAAACGTTTATAATCGAAAAATCTCTTTCACTTGCCGGTATAGATAACACAACATTTTTTATGTAAGAGAAATAAGAGATAAAAAAGGAAATACAAGTATATGTGGTGAAAATAGCGATAAATACTGGAAAAATATGGGGGGGTAATATCATGAAAACATAATTAGATTTCCTTTGGGGGATCAGTTAGAAATCAAATTTTGCCATATGGCGCAAAGGAGAGGTAACTATGAATAAAAAAATGATTGCATCCGGTGTATTGACCGCCCTGATGATGGGAGGCTTTTCCGGGGTACAAGCGGCGGATCTGGAAGCGCGTGTAGGCGTTTTGGAAACGGCAGTGCAGGGACTGGGTGAAAAAGTGGGGGAAATAGATCCCGGAGCAGTGGCTGCCGAAAAAACAGCCAGAGAAGAAGAAGATACCAAGATTCGCGGAGAATTTGCGGCAGCTGATCAAGCATTGGAAGGAAAGATTACTGCTGAAGAAACGGCCAGAAAAGCAGAAGATGAAAAACTGGACGGCAAAATTATTGATTTAAATGGAAAAGTTGCTGATGAAACGGCTGCCAGAGAAGAAAAAGATACGGAACTGGACGGAAAGATTACCGCGGAAAAAACAGCCAGAGAAGAGGAAGACACCAAGATTCGCGGAGAATTTGCGGCAGCCGATCAGGCATTGGACGGGAAAATTACCGCTGAAGAAACAGCCAGAAAAGCAGAAGAAGCTAAAATCCGTGAAGAATTTGCAGCAGCCGACCAGGCGGAAAAAACAGAAAGAGAAGCGAAAGAAAATGCACTGGATACGAAGATTGAAGGTGTAAAAAATGCGCTGGGTATTGAAATTACAAACAGAGAAACAAAAGACAAGGAACTGGACGAAAAGATTACCGCTGAAGCAACAGCAAGAGATACAAAAGATAAGGAATTAGACGAAAAGATTACGGCTGAAGCAAAAGCAAGAGAAGATGGCGACAAAGCATTAGACGGAAAGATTACCGCTGAAGAAACAGAAAGAAAAGCGGAAGATGCTAAAATTCGCGAAGAATTTGCCGCAGCCGACCAGGCTGAAAAAACAGCCAGAGAAGCTAAAGAAGCAGAACTGGCAGGAAAGATTAACGATGAAAAAGATGACAGAGAAGCCAAAGATACAGAATTAGCTAATGATATCCAGGCTGAAAAAGCGGCAAGAGAAGCTGCCGATCAGGATTTGCAGGGGAAAATCGACGATATCAATACGACTCTGAATAACGGAGGGATAGCGGCGTCTGCTGAAGCTACCGAGAAGGCAAATAAAGCGGCGGAAGCGGCACAAAAAGTGGCAGATGAAATGAATGCACGTCAGGATGTGCAGGATATAGCTATCAACAAGAATACGAAAGATATAGAAAACTTACAAAAGAACAAAGAGGGAACAATCGCAGCGCTCAACGTGTTGAGTGGTAATCTTACTGCTGAAACTGAAGCAAGAAAAGCAGCCGATCAGGAATTAGACGGGAAGATTACCGCTGAAGCAAAAGCAAGAGAAGATGCCGATACAGCATTAGACGGAAAGATTACTGCTGAAGAAACAGCAAGAAAAGAAGAAGACCAGAAGATTCGTGATGCCTTTGCAGCAGCTGACAAAGCGGAAAAAGACGCAAGAGTAGCAGAAGACAAGAAGATTCGTGAAGAATTTGCAGCAGCTGACAAAGCGGAAAAAGATGCAAGAGTAGCAGAAGACAAGAAGATTCGTGAAGACTTTGCAGCAGCCGACAAAGCGGAAAAAGATGCAAGAGTAGCAGAAGATAAGAAGATTCGTGGGGAATTTGCAGAAGCAGATAAGAAATTAGACGGAAAGATTACTGCGGAAGCAAAAGCAAGAGAAGATGCCGATAAAGAATTAGAAAAGAAATTGACGGGTAGAGATAATGCTTTGGCAGGTCGTATCGACAAGCTGGCAACCGACACGGACAAAGGACTTGCAAAAGTCAGTGCTTTGGCAGGACTTCACCCGCTCGACTATGATCCGGCAAACAAACTGAATCTCGCAGCGGCAGGCGGATCTTATAACGGAGAACACGCTTTCGCGCTGGGCGCATTCTATCGTCCGAACAGAAATGTCATGCTCAGCTTCGGAGCCAGCCTTGCCGGCGGAGATAACGCTTACAATGTAGGGGTATCCGTAAAAGTAGGCAAAGGCGGAGATCGTATCGACGAAAGCAACACCACCGTATCCGAACTGTACTACCTGGTAGGCCAGCTGCAGGATCAGATTGCCGAACAGCAGAGAAAGATTGAAGAACTGGAAGCCAGATAAGTTACAATAAAAAAGAAGATGACCGGAGAAAATTCCGATCATCTTTTTTTATGCCCAGAAAGGAAAAAATAGAAAAGACATGAGGAAAAACGAAAATAAAGAAGTGACTCATACAATAAAGCCGTCCCCGGACACGGGGAAGGTGTCAACCGACAGGTTGACGGAAGGGGCAAGTTGGAGCAGACAGGGAAGAAAGTTTCTTACAGAATGGTAGTAAATACCTGCCTGTCATTCTTGAACAGTCGTAAAAAGCTGATTTGACCGTAACGGAATAAATAGAATTGCCGCTGAGTGAAGAATCCGGCAAAGGATACAAGATTTAAATGATTCTGACCTGTGTACGCACACATGCCCCTTTCGCCTCGCTTTGCTCGGCACTTTCAGCCAAAGGCAAAGCGTCTCATTGTGTTTTCGCGTCGCTGTGCTCCTAAAAACACAATTCGCTTGTCTCCGAAGACGGGGACCGCATACAATTAAGGAAAAAAAATTCATAGTTTTTATTTTTATATAAGAAAACCGCCACCCTGTCTTTTGAGTGGCGGTTTCTTATTTCCGGAAACTGACCTTTCCGATTACTTTACGTTATAAAGTCCGGTTGTTCCCTCTTTCAAATTAACCATGATATTTTTTACCTGGCTGTAATGTTCCAGCATGACCTTGTGTGTTTCACGACCAATGCCGGACTGCTTGTAGCCGCCGAACGGAGCACCTGCGGGAATGGCATTGTAGGTATTCACCCAAACTCTGCCGGTCGCTACACTACGGCCTACTTTCATCGCCGTATTCAGATTGCTTGTGAATACACCGCCGCCAAGACCGTATACGCTGTCATTGGCCAGTTCGATAACTTCATCAACCGTTTTGAACTTCTGCACAACCATGACCGGTCCGAATATTTCCTCCTGGCAAACACGGGCCGCATTACTCTTGGCAATCATAATGGTCGGTTTCAAGAAAAATCCTTTGTCGCAGCCGTTATCCGTATATCTTTCACCGCCGGTTACAAGCGTCGCCCCTTCTTCCAGACCGATCTTGATATAATTCAAAACCTTTTCCTGCTGTTTCTTGTAAATCTGTGCCCCCAGCTGGGTCTGCGGATCTGTCGGATCGCCTACTTTGACCGCTTCAAAAGTAGCTTTCAATTTGGCCAGAAATTCATCAAAAATACCTTCCTGAACAAATACGCGGGAACCGGCACAGCACACCTGTCCCTGATTAAAGAGAATGCCTGTAGCCACTCCCTCTACCGCCTGATCAATATCACAGTCGTCAAAAATCATATTCGCCGACTTGCCGCCAAGTTCGAGTGTTACGGGGATCAATTTGTCAGCCGCCGCTCTGTATACATTGGCACCGACTTCCGTAGAACCGGTGAATGCCAGCTTGTCGATATCCGGATGATCGAGAATCCACTGTCCTGATTTCGAACCTGCCCCGGTAATGACATTCAAAACGCCCTTCGGAAGCACATCGGCAATCAATCTAACGAACTCGAGAATGGACAGTGATGTATGAGATGACGGTTTGATAACAATCGTATCCCCTGCAGCAAGAGCAGGAGCTAATTTCCAAGCCGCCATGAGGAACGGGAAGTTCCAGGGAATGACCTGTCCGACAACGCCGATCGGTTCATGGATAACAAGAGATAACGTATTGTCATCAAGCATTGTTGCCGTCCCTTCCTGGGCACGGATACAGCCGGCAAAATAACGGAAATGATCGGATCCCATCGGGATATCTACCGCACTCGTTTCACGAATCGGTTTCCCGTTGTCCAAAGTTTCCACCAAAGCGAGATGCTCTGCATTCTCGTCGATAATATCGGCAATTTTCAAAAGATAATTCTGTCTTTCGATCGGAGAAGTATGACGCCAGGAAGCCAATGCACGGCGGGCTGCCGCTACTGCCTTATCCACGTCTTCCTTAGTTGCTTCTGCACAAGCAGCCAAAACCTCGCCGTTGGCAGGATTATGTGCCTCAAACGTTCCGCCGTCAGATGCGGGAACAAACTCGCCATCAATAAAAAGACCGTACTGTTTCTGAAGATTTGCGTTGACCATAAAATAAACCGCCTTTCAAAAAAATAAGGAATCTGATGCAGGGACAGCGCCCTGAGTCTTTCACCGGAAGATGAAAGGCATTCCGTCGGAGTTTTTACGATTTATCGGTAGTCCGAAAGAATGTATACAAATCTTTATTATGAAGGAAATAACCTGTCATATATTCACACAGTAGTCCCTCATTCATTCAAATTTGATGCATTTAGTATACCAAATGAAATCGAAACATTCAAGTCTGTCGATGTATTATGAAATATTTGAATATACGCCCTCATGCATGCAAAAAAGAGATAGATAAACATATAAAAACAATAGGAATGCCGCTCCCTTTTTCCAAATCTTCACCTTATCCAAAAATAACAAGACAAGCAGCTACTACCATTTGCCGAAACGCAATTCACTTCTGCCGTCATTCTAGAGCGGTGGCAAGCATACATAAAGAAATGAATTATAAAAAACAGGTTATTATGAGCAGCGAAGAATCCGGCAGCGGATATCGTCAAAAGCGTGTTTAAATAATAAAAACTATAATTTCTTTCTTCCTTAGTGTCAGCTGTCCCCGACTTCGGAGGCAAGCGAATTGTGTTTTTAGGAGCATAGCGACGCGAAAACACAATGAGACGCTTTGCCTTTGGCTGAAAGTGCCGAGCCTTGCGAGGCGATAGGGGCATGCTTGCGTACACAGGTCAGAATATTTAAATCTTTCAACCTCTGCCTAGATTCTTCACTCTGAGTCGATTTCCTTTTATTACATTACGGTCATAGCGGTTTTTACCATCGTTCAAGAATGACAGGCAGGTATTTACTGCCGTTTTGTAAGAAATTTTCTTACGTATCTGCTCACACTTGCCCCTTCCGACGGCTGACGCCGCCACCTTCCCCGTGTCCGGGGACGGCTTACGGGTTTCATTCTTTCCTTATTTCCCATCACGTAGGGACAGCTTGCATTTCCTATTCTTTCCTTACTTCCCGTCATGTGGGGATGGCTTGCGGTTCATGTTCTTTCCTTTCACAAGCAAATAACGGGAACGGATTTTTTATGTCCGTCATTTCTTTATTTTCCGGTTTGGCTCTCTTATATTTTTTGATTTTTCCCGTCCGAAAAGCCGGATTCGTTCCTTTCCTGTGGATATTTCTTTTCTTTCGGTCCATAATAAAGAAAAGATGAGTATGTTTTAAAGGAGTCTCTTATGAAAACATTTACGATACGGGATATGGACGAGGACGGGCTTTCTGCACTGATTGTCGATATGGTACACCGCACGGCGGTACATCATACGCTTTGGTTCCGTGAGGTGGAGCATCAACTCGGGTTTGAGAAGGCTTTGGAAGTCATGGATGCCACGTGGGAGAAGACGAGGAAAATTTTTGTCCGCCGTTTGTCGGAGGTGCTTTCTTTCCGGGAACATGACGGGATTCCCGATTTCATCGGCCGCCTTCCCCGGGAAAAGAAGTTATCTCTTTTGGATGCGGTGGCTAAAAATTGGCTGGCCCAGGACGGTATTTGGTTTCAGAGCGTGGAATTTGCATACGGCATGAATGATGCGAAACGGTGTAATGATTCCACGTGGACCCGTTTTTCTCCTTTTGAGGCGCATTGCGTGAAAAAGCTTCTTCATTTGGGCGAACATCCCGGTCTCGAAGGACTTGAACAAGCACTCGGGTTTCGTATGTACAGCCGTATCAATGTCCAGTCGTCCCGTTGGGAGAAAGGTGCTTTGATTTTCCAAATGGATGACTGCCGTGTCCAGTCGGCGCGGCGGAGGAAAAATTTACCCGATTATCCCTGCCGGAGTGCCGGGCTTGTAGAGTATGCCCGTTTTGCTTCCGCCATCGATTCTCGGATCAGGACGGAGTGCCTTTCTTGTCCGCCCGAAGTTTCTTCTCCCTATACTTTCTGTGCCTGGAAATTTACTTTGGACGAATAATTTTCCGCAAAAAAAACGGCTCCCTGTCATGAGAGCCGTTTCTTGTCATTCCTGTTATGCCGCTATATCTTCGCCCTGTTTTTTTGTTCTTTTATAGAGATACCAGCTACCGCCTGCAAGCACCGCAAAGCCGATGAAGTATCCGATATAAGCAAGAACCGGTGTTTTTTTGGTGAACTGGAAATAAATTTCCTGTCCTTCCTGATAGGTCACCGTATTTCCTTCCAGAGTGCCGCCGCCGATGGTGTCCTTGGAAATATCGGCATCCAAGGTAATTTTTGTAATGCCCGGTGACCGTCCCAAGCTGAATTTATAGACTTTGTCATTGTCGGGAAGAGGCGTAATGACGTCCCGTATATCCCGTCCGCCGACCGTTCCGAGAGCATGGCCGAGTTTTGCCAGTTCCTGACTGTTTTTGAAATCTGCTTCAATCTGCCAGTTCGGGAAAGCGCCTTTTGCTTCTTTGTCTTTAATCACTTTTCCTTCATTGTTGATGGGATATACGGTATACCCGGTGAGTCCGGTTTTCCTGATTTCCTGCTCCACATCGCCGCGGCTGAGCGGTCCTACCTGGGACTGTACGACAGCCTGCCATTTTCCGCTGAAGTCGGAATTTACTTTGATGTCGGAATCAATTTTTACGCATCCCGACACAAGAATCATACAAAATGAACAGAGTAGAAATAAAAGTTTTCTCATTTACGGCTCCTCTCTTGGTTCACATAGGAATTTTTCCTGTTTTCATATATAATTTCAGTATACCATTATCTGTTGTTTTTTAATATCCCGCTCGTGTTTTCCGGTGCCGGGAAAGGAGGTCTTATGAAACCGTGGCGTATCTTTCTATCCCTTTGGTTACTTCTTACGTTTTCGGTGGTCCTGCTTGACCGTATTTTTATCTTTTATGTATCATCGAAACAAAAATAAAAGCACCGTCTGCTTTTCACAGGCGATGCTTTTTTTATTTCTTTATTCTCCCATTTCGGTCAAAACAAGGCTGCAACGGCCGCAGACATGTTCATGAGCGGGGTCGTGTCCTACATCGGGAGTCCGTTTCCAGCAGCGTTCGCACTTTTCGAGGGTGCAGACGGCAATGGAAACTTTGACGGCTCCGTCTTCGGAGGAAACCGCATTTTCAGGTGCGTTTCCAAGTCCTTCCGTAACTTTTGTCTGGGAAACCAGGCAGAAGTCGGCCAGTTCTTTTTCCATGTCTTTCAGAACGGCAAGATTTTCTCCTTCCGCATAGACAGTAACTTCCGCATCCAGAGGATGACCGATGATTTTTGCCTGTCTTGATTCTTCAAGCGCTTTGGTAACGACACTTCTCAAAGCAAGACGTTTTTTCCACTTTTCATCCAGTTCTTTGTCCAGATAACGGTCATTTTCTTCCGGCATGTCCATCATGTGAACGGACCATTCCTTTTCGTCACGGACGGGCAGGGCCTGCCAGACTTCTTCGGCGGTAAAGCAGATGACGGGAGCGACGAGCTTCACAAGGGTGAGCAGGATTTCATACATCGCCGTCTGGGCGCTTCTCCGCAGGCGGGAATCGTCTTTTTCCGTATAAAGACGGTCTTTCAGAATATCCAGATATACCGAGGACAGGTCGACGGTGCAGAAATTATGAACCGCATGATACATGACGTGGAATTCATAGTTTTCATAAGCCTTGAGAACGGTTCGTTTCACCTGTTCCATACGGAGCAATGCCCATTTATCCAATTCTTCCATATCTTCATAAGCCACACTGTCTTTTGCCGGATCGAAATCGTAGAGATTGCCCAAAAGATAACGGAAGGTATTTCTGATTTTCCTGTATACATCGCTCATGGATTTCACGATTTTATCGGACAGACGGACGTCGCCCTGATAGTCGACGGAGGAAATCCAAAGACGCATGACGTCGGCGCCGTATTTATCGATAATATCCTGCGGTGCCACTACATTGCCCACCGACTTGGACATTTTACGGCCCTCGCCGTCCATGGTAAATCCGTGGGTGAGTACTGCTTTGTAGGGCGCTTTGCCGTTGACGGCCACACTGGTGAGAAGTGAACTCTGGAACCAGCCGCGGTGCTGGTCGGAGCCTTCCAGATAGAGGTCGCACGGATACTCCGCTCCGTCTTTTTTCCAATTTTCATGCGGATCTTTCAAGACGCCGTTCCATGTCGATCCCGAATCGAACCATACGTCCATGATGTCCGTTTCCTTGTGGAAATGCGTACCGCCGCAATGAGGGCATTTGAAATTTTCGGGCAGAAGTTTTTCCGCCGGATAACTCCACCATGCATCGGAGCCTTCTTTTTCCACAACATCCTTCACTTTTCCGATAGTTTCGGGGGTAATTACATATTTTCCGCAATCATCACAGTAGAAAGCGGGAATCGGCACGCCCCAGGAACGCTGGCGGGAAATACACCAATCCTGACGGTCACGGACCATATTGTAAAGACGGTCATGGCCCCAAGAGGGAATGAACGTTGTATTGTCTACCGCTTCCAATGCTTTTTCACGGAAATCATTGATAGAGGCAAACCACTGCTCTGTCGCTCTGTAAATGACGGGGTTCTTACAACGCCAGCAGTGAGCGTACTGGTGATGAATGGACTTCTTTCCGAGAAGCATACCGGCATGAGCCAGCTCGGAAATACAAGGTCCTTCCGCTTCCCAAGTCGTTTTTCCTTCGATAAATTCGCCCGCTTCTTTTGTCATGCAGCCTTTATCATCGACAGGACAAATGACCTCCTGCTTCAACTTACCTGCATTTTCATATTTCTTGTAAACTTCAAAGTCATCGACACCGTGGCCGGGAGCGGTATGAACGCAGCCTGTACCTGCATCAAGCGTGACGTGGCTTCCTTCAAGCACGTATACCGTGCGGTGATAGAATTCCCAAGGATGTCTGAATGTCGCCATATCCCATTCTTCGCCCGTCATTTCACGGCCGGCAAATTCGTAATTTTCAATCTTGCAGTCCGCCATAGCCGCCGGAGCAAGCTCCTTATTCATGAGATAATATTCGTCGGCATCAAGATTATGCACCCATACATAAGTGAATTTCGGATTGACGGAAATATACAGGTTTGCCGGAATGGTCCAAGGCGTAGTCGTCCAGATGACCGCAAAAAGTTTCGACGGATCGACCCCTTCAGGCCCGAGATTTTTAATATCCAGAGCAGGGAATTTTACATAAATGGACGGAGATTTTCTGTCCTTATATTCGATTTCCGCTTCTGCCAGCGCCGTTTCACAGTGTGGACACCAGTAAACCGCTTTCTTGCCCTTGTAAATATAGCCCTTATTGGCCATTTCACCGAAAACTTCAATCTGCCGTGCTTCCAAATGGGGATCGAAAGTGACATAGCGGTTTTCAAAATCGCCGACAACGCCCATGCGGATAAAATCGGTTTTCTGGATTTCAATCCATTTCTTCGCATACGCAAGGCACTTGCGGCGGAGTTCCAGCGCCGTCATATTGGCCCGGTCCTCTCCCGAATCTTTCAGCACCGCATACTCGATCGGCAGTCCGTGGGTATCCCAGCCGGGTACATAATTGACCTTATACCCTGCCATATGGCGGTAACGGACAATGATATCCTTCAGCGTCTTATTCAAAGCATGACCGATATGAATCTTCCCGTTTGCATAAGGCGGCCCGTCATGAAGAACGAACTTTTTCGCCCCTTCATTTTCTCTCTTTGCAATTCTTTCTTTATACAGATTGCGGTTTTGCCATAATTCGACAAATTCCGGTTCCTTTTGCGGCAGATTTCCCCGCATCGGAAATTCCGTCTGCGGCAAATGCAATGTTTTGCTGTAATCCATTCCTGTTCCTCCTGCATTTCATAAAACAAAAAAATCCCGCCCGGCAAGGGGCGAGATTATATCCCGTGGTACCACCCTCATGACATAAAGCCACTCGGTACAAATAACGGTGTCCCGGCGAAGCCTTTCCTCTCCGCAGCTCGGAAGTGATTCATCCGCTTCTCCCGCTCCTCATTCCACCATACAGAGGCTCTCTGTGCCGGGTTCAAAACCGATCGTCTTCGTCAAAGCTTTTCTTATGCATTGTATTGTAACGATATTTATCCTTATAGTCAAGGGAAGAAAGAAATATTTTCCGTGTCTTTCTGTAGAGTTGTCAAGCATAGGCGACAAAAGTCATCCGTCTAAAATCTTATGCTGTCCTTCTGAAATAAACGCCAACTTTTCCTTAGGGGTCATAAGTTTAATTCCCTTTTACTATGTTATTTGCTCTTCCCGCTATCTTTTGCATGCTTTGTACATTCCTTCTTCGCTTTTAAATCGTCTTCTGCTATAGAATATTGTCTATTTTATGACCTCTTTATTTTTTTGTAGGTAAGGAAGCGGTGGGGAATGTCGCCCTCTCCTTTTATTTCTTCCGTCATTTCCCATTCTTCTTTGTCGAAGCCGGGGAAGCGGGTATCGCCGTCGTAGGCTTTTTCTATTTCCGTGATATACATTGTATCTGTATAGGGGAGCAGTTCTTTATAAATTTTTCCGCCGCCGATGACGAAATTTTCTCCTTCAGGAAGTGCTTCCAACAGGTCTTTGACCGTGTGAAACACTTTAACTTCTTCAGGCGCTTTGTACTCTCTATTTCCCGTCAGTACATAGTGGGTGCGTCCGGGGAGCATTTTCGGGAGGCTTTCAAAGGTTTTTCTTCCCATAATGACAGGGTGTCCCGTTGTGCGGGCCTTAAACATTTTCAGATCGTCGGAGAGATGCCAGATCAGTGCATTTTTATCACCGATGACACCGTTTGACGCTCTCGCTACAATGATGGACAGGCTCATACGGACACCTCCATCGGAATTTTTTCATGGTGTTTGTAATTTTCCAGTACGATATCCTCAGGTTTGAAATCATAGAAATTTTTGATATCCCGGTTCAGTTTCAGCGCCGGTGCTTCGTAAGCTTCTTTTTCACGGGAGAGTTGGATTTTCATGGCTTCCACATGGTTTTTGTATACGTGGGCATTATTGATAACGTGGGTGAAAAGTCCGGGACGCAGTCCGCTCACTTGGGCGATCATGTGAATGAGCGCGGCATATTGGGCCATATTGAACGGCACGCCGAGTCCCATATCGCCCGATCGCTGGACGAGCATGCAGTTCAGGCGCCCTTCTTCCGATACGTCCCACATGGTGAGAAACGCACAGGGATAGAGTGCCATATCGGGCAAATCTTTCACGTTCCATAAATCGACCACCATGCGGCGGCTTTGGGGATCTTTTTTCAGCGTTTCCAAAAGCGTATCCACCTGGTGATATTTCCCGAGCTGGTAGCCGTAGGCTTTCCCAATCGTTCCGTCTTCTTTCATCCATTCGTCCCAGACGTGGCAGTTCCATTGCTGGAGAAGCCGTACGTCATTGGACTGTTTTTGCCAGATCCATAAAATTTCTTTCACCGACGTCTTGAATGCGACAAATTTCGTCGTCAATATGGGAAATTCTTTTTCCAAATCAAATTGCATGATTTGGTGGGGCAATTTATAAGCGGGCATGCCCGTTCTGTTTTCCCCCACCGCTCCGTGGTCAAGAATATTTTTTATAATTGTGAGATATTGTGTATCTGCGGCGCTCATCATTTCCTCCCGTCTTTTCATTTTTATCTGCCATTTTCATTTTACTTGTCATTTTTCTTTTATTATATCATTTTCTTCAATAAGACTTCCCTTTACATCTTCGTTTCCATTTCCGTTTTTCTGTATAGCTTATGGTAAAATAGTATATATTTATGCATAATTTCCAAGGAGGCTTTTATGCGCATAGTCATTTTAGGTGCCGGCCAGCTCGGTTACACCATTGCGGAAATTCTCGCAAATGAACAGAATGATGTCGTTGTCGTCGATTCGGATAAGACAAAGCTTGAGGAAATACGTCATTCTTTGGATGTGCTTACGATTCATGCCGACGGAACCGATCCCGATTTCACCAAAGATCCGGATATAGAAAACGCTTCCGTTCTCGTCGCTGTTGCCGAAGTGGATGAAATCAATATCCTTGCCTGCATGCTCGCCAAGAAAAACGGAATCCCTCACACGATCGCCCGTTTGCGGGACCCTAAATTTTTACGAAATTCCGCCGGTTATATCCGCGAAAATTTCAGTATTGATCTTGTTTTGAGCCCCGAAGTTCTGACGGCGGAAGAAATCTGCCGGATTCTGATGACGCCGGCGGCTCTCAATGTGGAAGATTTCGCCAACGGCCGGGTTCGTCTTTATGAAACGCGGCTCCACCGGGATTCTCCGTATCTCCACAAACCGTTAAAGGATTTAACGCTCCCCGGTTCCATTCTGGTCGCTATGATTTTCAGAGATCACCGGATGATGATTCCCCACGGCGATGATTGTTTCCTTGCCTTTGACAGAGTTTACTTTGTCGGCACGCCGGAAGCTATCGAAAAATTCAGCCAGGATTTCGCCCCCAGCGATACACGGAAAGTGGAGAGAGCGCTGATTATCGGGGCAGGCAGAACGGGACAGGCACTCGCTCCTCTTTTGGAAAAAGAAGGGGTTTCGCTGAAAATCATTGATAAGAATCCCGAACGTTGCGAAGCGCTCGCTCCCCAGCTGGAAAACGGTATCGTTCTTTGCGGAGAAGGAACGGATATAGAACTGCTGAAACAGGAGGGCGTTTCCGAAGCGGATGCGGTGATTTGCACCACGAAAGATGAACAGCTCAATTTATTGATTGCTCTTCTTTCGAAACATTTAGGCACAAAAAAAAGTATCGTCCGTGTGGTTCGTCCCGAATATGTCGATTTAATGACCCGTGTGGGTGTCGACATCGCTCTTTCGGTGCGTCTGATCGCCGCCGGAGAAGTTTTAAGTTATATAAGGCGGCAGAATGTCGTTTCCGTCTCGCTTTTGGAATCGGCAAAAATACAGGCGGCGGAAATTATCCTGCCCGCCGATGCCCCCGTAACAGGCGTTGCGCTTATGAAAGCGGGCGTTCCGAAAGAGGGCCTCATTTGCGCTTACGTGCGTGATGGGGAAACGTTTATTCCTAACGGTTCGTCCGTACTGGAAGCGGGCGACCGGGTCATCATCATCACAAGCACTGATAATTCTGCAAAGGTACTTTCTTATTTCAAAGGACAAAGTGAATCATGAATCCCGCTATCGTTTATACCATCCTCTCCCGTCTTTTTCTCGGGGCAGGTCTTGTTCTTCTTTTCCCCGCCATGACCGCTGTTTTTTATGGAGAATCCTTTCTCCCCTTTGGCACTACCTTGGTGGTCTGCTTTTTTCTTGCTTTTGTTGCCCATAAAAAAGGATCGCCTTTTGTGCAGGATTTGAACGGAAGAGAATGCATCGCCGTGATTTCCCTCACATGGCTTTCCGTTTCTCTTCTTTATGTTCTTCCCTATCTATTCAGCGGACTGCTCTCCCCTTTGGACGGGCTGCTGGAAAGTATTTCCGGGATTACGGGAACGGGAGCGACCGTTTTTTCAGATTTACGGACAGTTCCGAAAAGTCTGCTCCTTTTCCGTTCTCTCACCCACTGGATCGGCGGTCTGGGCATCATCGTGATTTTCACGGCACTTTTCCCACAGTTCGGCAAAGGAAGCGCCCGTATGATGCATATCGAGAGTACCAATATTTCTTCTTCCCGGGCAGTCCCAAGGATTAAAGAAATGGCAAAAGCCCTTTTTGTCGTATACTCTCTTTTTACTGCTATTGCCACGCTTACTTATGTGATATTGGGAATGGATTTTTTTGATGCACTCAACCACGGACTTTCTTCCATTGCAACAGGCGGTTTTTCTCCTTTAAATGAAAGCATCGGTGCGTATGACAGTCCGCTCCTCAAAATGACGGTTTTCTTTTTCATCGTGATTTCCAGTGCCAATTTCGGTCTTTATGTTGCCGCCTGGCAAAGAGGATTTTCCGTCATTTTAAAGGATACGGAATTTAAAGTATATCTCGGCCTTGTCGGTATCAGCGGTCTTCTGATTGCGGCAAATCTCTGCACCGCAGGGATCCTTCCCCTTCCCGACTCCCTGACGGAAGCCTTTTTCTATGCAGGTTCTACATCCTCCACAACGGGATTTTCTTCTTCCGATTATTCTGCCTGGCCTGCATTTTCCCAATGTATCCTTGTCATTCTCCTTTTGACCGGCGGCTGTGGAGGTTCGACCGCAGGAGGACTTAAAGTATATCGTCTGATCCTTCTGGTAAAATCTCTTTATGTGCTGCTCCGTCAAAAACTTCACCCCAATGAAATTTTTCAAGTCCGTATGGGGAAAGAAACCTTTCATACCAATGAACTTCTTCATATCTTTTATTTTTTCTTTATCTATCTGGGTTTTATTTTTCTATGGGCTCTGCTCATGACATTTACCGGTCTTGATATCCCCGGCTCCCTCGGACTTTCTATGATGACCATGAGTAATACGGGTATCATGCCCGCACAACTCGGAAATTTTCCCGGTTTGACAAATCTTCCCGCTGGAACGAAAATCATTGCCTGTATTTCCATGCTCATGGGACGTCTTGAGTCCTTTACACTTCTCTTCATCTGTTTTCCCTCTTTCTGGAGAAAAAATACGTGGTAATAAAAAAGGTATCTGTCCGTACAAGGCAGATACTTTTTCAATGCAAAAAAATAAGTGCCTTTTCCCAAGACACCACTTTTTTATATATTCATCATTACGATTTGATTGTTGAGAGGGGTTGTGCCGTGGAGTCCGATGGGGTATCTTTCTCCACGACACAATTATCAGAATTCAGCTTCTGTCGGGGAACATTAGCTGAGAAGAGGTAACAAAAATAACTTTTAATCTTATGACTATCAGTCATTTCTGTTGTTTTTATTTTATCACACCCAGAAAAAATTGCAAGTCTTTTTGAAAATAAATTTTCCGTTTCTCTTCGCATGCCCCATGATCCCCGTTATTTCCCGATACGGCTTTCCTCTATACGGCGGCGTTCTTCTTGTGCAAGCGCAATAAAATTCGACAACGGTTTCCACGTCCGCAGATCTTTGCGGTAGCCGAATGAAATCGTCCGGTATGCATCTTTCAAGTGAATAATATATATTTTTTTTAAATCCTCGGGACCCACATTTTTCAGCACCTGCTTTTCCGGACAGAACAAGGCCCCCGTCCCCTTCACACAAAGTTCAATCAAGAGTTCCAAATTGTCGGAAGAAACAATGACCGGCGGATTGATGTCGGCTTCCGCAAAAAGACGTCTTGCCATCCGACCGGGAACGGTGCCGCTTCCGGTCAGCAAAAAAGGAAAATCTCCGAGCGGCGCCAGACAGCCTTCGCTGCGGCTTTCCAACCGTTTCTCTATTTCCTCATTTCCCCGTGCCGCCCATAGCACCTTGGGCAGTAAAAGAACAATTTCTTCTTTGTAAAAAAATTCCTGTGTCACCCCCGGCACATCTTCTTTGAAATAAGCAATCGTCAGATCTATATCGCCGTCAAGCAATTTTTTCATCAATACCCGGTTCACTTCTTCAGTAAGCTCCACATGAATCCCCGGATATGTCTTGGCATATAGGGACAATATATCCGGCAGTATCATGTGTCCTCTGTTCGGCGAAATCCCGAGCCGGAAAATGCCCGTTTCATCGCCGGCGGCATCAGCAATTTCCTTTTCCATCGTATCCTTTCCCGTACGGAGCGAAAGGGCATGACGGTAAAATACACGGCCCGCCCATGTAAAATCAAGGGGTATCTGGCGGATCACCAGTTTGCAGTTCATTTCTTTTTCCAGTGCCGCGATATGGGCGGAAAGTGTCTGCTGTGTCACATGCAGCCGCTGTGCCGCTTTTGTATAGCTTTTTTCCTGCACAAGAGCAATGAAATAGTCGAGGCTCGTGAAATTCATAAGGCATTCCTCCGTTTTTATTTTTAAATACAATTTATATTTGTATATTAAACAATTTTTTACAGTTTTTCAATGATACTTTCTTTTCTTATAATAGATACAGAAAGAAATGCACAAAATCAGAGAAAAGAGGGCTCGTCATGGGCAAACAGAACTTAAAATTACTTTCCGGTCCTGCCGGATTTTTTCTTGCCGGCCTTTTATTCATGCCTGTCCTGGGAACGCACGGTGCCTTTGCTATTGCTACCGGCGTATGGATGGCGCTGTGGTGGATTTTCCGCCCCGTCCACATCGCCGTCACCTCTCTTCTTCCCATTGCGGTGAACGCCGTTTTCAATATGGTGCCCAATCCTCATGTGATCGCCCTGTATTTCACCGACATCGTTATTCTTCTTTTAGGAAGCGATTTGATTTGCATGGCCTGGACGACAACGGGACTGGATAAGCGGATTTCTCTCCGCACGCTTTGTCTTATCGGTACGTCCATGAAACAGCAGATACTCGTCTGGTTCGGCGCATCCGTCGTCCTCTCCGCTTTTCTTCCCAATACGGTGGTGGCGACCATATTCTGTCCTATCGCGGTCGGCATGCTCCGATTTGTAGGAGAAAAAGATATCCTCCACAGCAAACTCGCCGTTCCCATTCTTTTGGCGATCGGCTGGGGAAGCGGCATCGGCGGCTTCGGGTCGCCTATCGGAAGTCCCGCCAATCTGGTCGGCATTTCTTATCTTGAACAGATTACGGGAAAAGAATTTATGTACGTCGAATGGATTTCCCGCTTTCTTCCTATCCTCATCGTCATTTTCATCGTCAATCTTTTATTTCTCTGGTATATGAATTCTTCCGTCCACAGTCTTCACGGCACAAAAGAAGAATTTATAAAAATGTACCGGGCCTTAGGTCCCGTGAGAAAAGGAGAGCATTTGTGCTTTTGGATATTTGTCATCGCCATCATTCTCGCTTTTCTCCGTCCCCTCTATGCGGATATGCTGCCGGGATTGAAACCTGCTTATGTTTTCCTCATCATGGGCATGCTCATGTTTGTCCTGAAAGATGAGAAAAAAGAAGTGCTCCTTACCTGGAAGTTTGCAGAAAGCCACGCCATGTGGGGCATTATGATTATGGCTTCCTCCGGTCTTGCTCTGGGAAAACTCATTACGGAAACCGGAGCGGTGGAAGAAATGGCTCACATCTTGACGGCACTTCATCTCAACGGCGGATTTATGACCATGTTCATCTTTTGCGCATTCACCTGTTTCATGTCGGAAATGTCAAGCAATACGGGCGGCGCTTCCATCGGGATTCCCATGATTATTTCCATATGCAGTGCCGTTTCCATCAACCCCATTCCTTACATTTTCGGTGCGATGGCCTCCTGCTCGTGCGCCTACATTCTTCCCGTCACCACAAGAGCCATTCCCGTCGGTTTCGGTCTTGACGCGGGCATACAAATGAAAGAAGGACTCAAACTGTCGCTCATCACGATGTTCGTCAATGCTTTTCTCTGCTGGGTCTGCATGGAATATCTGCCTATTTTTTCGGAATTATAAACAGAAAATCAAAAACTCTCTCCGTCATAAGAGAGAGTTTTATTTTGTCATAAATGTTTCAGAACCGCCGCCATGATCGCCCGATCCTTCACCGAAAGAATCTCCCGATCCGTCATTTGATAGTGTCGTCATAGGAGAAATGTATAACACAAGGAAAATTTCTTCCGTTTCTGCTCACACTTGTCCCTTTCGTCGGCTTTGCCGACACCGTCCCCGTATTCGGGGACGGCTTACGTTCTCTATACTTTGCTTTTTAGGCAACAAGTAATTTAATACTATTGAAAAACGCATTTCTCCTATGCCGTCATTCTTGAGCGGCGGCAATTAGGAGCGATGGCAAGCGAATTGTATTTTTAGGAGCGTAGCGACGCTAAAATGCAATGAGACGCCATACCCGACCAACGGGAGCGGTAAGAATCCGGCATAGGATAATCGCAAAAAGTGTATTTAACACCCGTATTCTTTGCCCGGATTCTTCACTCTACCTCGTACTTTTTTATTATTCTATTCCCGACCGCTTTTTGTGACCGTTCAAGAATGACAGGCAGGTATTTAATACCATTCTGTAAAAACCGCTTTTTCCGTTTTGCTCATACTTTTTTCCGTCTTTTCTTAACCGCTTGCACGAAGAACCGTAATAAAATAAACCGTACATAAAAAAGAATGAACCCTGTAACAAAGAGGATTCATTCTTTTTCTTTTCATTCTTATTTCCCTGCCATGAAGTTTTTCATCTGTTGCTTCAAATCTTCTATTTCCTGTTTCATTTCCCGGTTTTCTTCTTTCAGTTCACGGATTTCGTTTGCCATCGCAGCTTTCGAGGTGCTTATGCCCGTTCCTTGTCCGAGTTTGACGGAGAATCCGGCACTTACCATGTTTTCTCCGCCGCCGAAAGAGCCGCCGATGCTGATCATCTTGTTTTCGTCAGGCCGGTAGAATGCGC